>ERZ779669.692-NODE-692-length-18991-cov-7.006179_pt1 | contig 18991 bp, 16 predicted proteins | sample MGYA00511372_ERZ779669 | MGnify/ENA primary metagenome ERZ779669 (study PRJEB29588, sample SAMEA1967891) | human gut metagenome | biome: human gut; feature: human-associated habitat; material: faeces | place: Denmark | collected 2008/2010 ... | reverse complement strand
AATTTTCGCTAATCACCAAATTTACAAACACTTACAATTCGTCGAACTCACGTTACATTATGTCAATAGGTTTTGTTTATGATGTGACACATGGCGGCGGATTACACTACCTTGAATTCCGTCCGGTGTCATCGTTTTTTATTTAAAACCGGTCCATCTGCTTACAATTTTTCTTGACTAAATTTTGACAAAATATTTTTGCGAAAGAGATGTAAAGGAATGTTAAATGGGGCGTTTCGAAGACTGTTTCGGGCTGTACCGCCTTTTCATATACCCTATATCGTAGTCCGGAAAAGCGCGTTCCGTGTTCTGATATTGCCCATTTCGCAGTGCGATAAAGCCTATTTCAGAGTGCAATATGGCCTGTTTTGGCACCCGATATGGGCCATTTCGCATTCCGAAATGGTGCTTTTTGCAATGCGTGAAAATATCCCTTAAACATAAGTCGCTGCTATTCAGCTGCTTACGCAAAGTCCTTATAACTCGCAGATTTGCGCCCGAAGGAGAGTCTGTCCGCAAATACTCGCTTATTTTTCGGGGTATATCGGGAAACTCAGGCGCGAAAACCGAAATCAGGTTACGATTTGAAAGTTGCCCGTATCGGTTTCTTTCTGAAAGAAGAGAGTGGCGCTTGTCCGTGATTAATACGCGGTCATTATCGGCGTTCATATCTTCACGGACTTTCGCTGTCCCACTTGTTGTCTTGTGTCCGGCTATGTATTCCGGACAGCATCCGGCTGTCCCGTTGAGCGACGAGGCCGTGATGGCCTGCTCTCAGGCGGCCTTCGGTCCGTCCTCTCACTGCCTGTCCTCTCCGAACAGCGACATTGCTATGCCACGTTCCAGTCCGCGCAGCTCTGCCAGTCCGCGCAAACGTCCTATGCACGAATAGCCGGGGTTGGTGTGTTTGCGCAGGTCGTCTATCATCTGATGGCCGTGGTCGGGGCGCACCGGTATTGACACCTTGCGGCGCTGCTCCATCTCGAGCAATGCCTTCATCATGCCATACATGTCCACATCGCCCTCAAGATGGTCGGCCTCGTAGAAGTTTCCCTCTTCGTCGCGGCGCGTGCTGCGCAGGTGTACGAAGTTTATGCGGTCGCCGAACTCATACATCATCGCCACCAGGTCGTTGTCGGCGCGCACTCCCAACGAGCCCGTGCACAGGCACAGTCCGTTCGACGGGTTGGGCACACGCTCTGTCAGCTGTCTGAAGTCGTCGGCTGTCGAGAGTATGCGCGGCAGTCCGAAGAGCGGGAACGGCGGGTCGTCGGGATGTATTACGAGGCTTGTACCTGTGTCGTCTGCCACGGGTGCTATCTCCGAGAGGAAATAGACCAGGTTGTCGCGCAGCCGTGCGGCGTCTATGTCGCGGTAGCGGTGGAGCGCCGCCCTGAACTGGTCGAGCGTGAAACTCTCCTCCGCTCCCGGCAGACCGGCTATGATGTTGCGCGTGAGCTGCTGTTTCTCGTCGTCCGACATCTGCTCGTAGCGCAGTCGTGCCGTGTGTTTCTCCTCGTCAGTATATTCGTTTTCGGCTGCAGGTCTTTTCAGAATGTACAGGTCGAAAGCCATCATCGCCGCCTTCTCGAAGCGCAGGGCCCTCGAGCCGTCGGGCATTCTGAAGGCCAGGTCGGTGCGGGTCCAGTCGAGCACGGGCATGAAGTTGTATGTCACGCACCTTATGCCGCACTCCGCCAGATTGCGCAGTGTCGTCTTGTAGTTGTCTATATAACGGTGGTAGTCGCCCGTCTGTGTCTTGATGTCCTCGTGCACAGGCACGCTCTCAACGACGCTCCACACGAGTCCTGCGTCGGCTATCATCTTCTGCCTCCGCCTTATCTCGTCGGTGGTCCACACCTCTCCGTTGGGTATGTGGTGCAGAGCGTGCACCACGTCGGTTGCTCCCGCCTGTCGTATGTCCCACAGACTCACCGGGTCGTCAGGCCCGTACCATCGCCATGACTGTTTGCATAAATACATATATCGTTCTGTTCTTTTGTTCATTAAAGCGGTATTCTTCCGCCACACTGTTTTACTCCATTGTTTGTGCCTGATATTATTGTGCGTGTGGCGTGAAGAATATCGCGTACGGTTTTTGTGTGTTTATATTGAATAAGCGTCGAAACCGCCATCAACCACAGTCACTGTGCCTGAGACAAACCGTGAAGCCCCGCTTGCCAGCCACTGCAGAGTGCCCAGCAGCTCCTCCGGTTCGCCGAACCGTCCGAACGGCGTATGGGCTATTATTGTTTCGGCGCGCTTAGTTAGGTTGCCGTCTTTATCGGTGAGCAGAGTGCGGTTCTGCTCGGTAAGGAAGAATCCGGGAGCCACGGCGTTCACGCGCAGTCCAGGTCCGAACTTTGATGCCAGTTCGCCGCACATGTATTTGGTGAAGTTTATCACCGCAGCCTTCGCCACGCCATATCCTGCCACACGTGTCAGCGGGCGCAGTCCGGCTTCGGATGCTATGTTTATTATCGAGCCCTCCTTCTGTTTCACCATCGCCCGCGCGAAGACCATCGTGGGCAGCACTGTGCCGAAGAGGTTGAGGTCAACCACCTGTCGCACGGCTTCGGTGTCGAGGTCGAAAAAAGTCTTGTCGGGCGCTATCGTCGCCCCCGGCATGTTGCCTCCGGCAGCGTTTATCAGCACGTCTATGCGTCCGTATCTGTCCATTATCGCGGTGTAGTTGTCCTCCAGTCGGGCTTTGTCGAGCACATCGGTTGTGAGAAACACCGCCTCTCCGCCCTTTGCGAGGGCTTCTTCAGCCAGCCGGTTGCCCACCTGCGTGTTGCGGCCAAGTATCACCACCTTCGCACCTTCCTCGGCGAAGTGGCTCACCATGGCGCGTCCCAACACTCCGGTGGCACCGGTTATGACTATCACTTTATCTTTTACACTAAACAAATTCATATTTCATCACTTTTTATTTGATGTTCCTTTATTCCTCTTATGTGTTTCACGCATTTGCCGCCGCGCCCTGACCGGGTCGTGACATCAGCCTGAACGCCCGCCGCGTCAGTCGGTTATGAGTTTGTATTTCGGCACGAGCGTCTTCATTATGGTCCATCCCACGAGATAAGCCACCGAGCAGATGCAGAATATTATGAAGTATCCTGCCGGCTTGCCCGTGAAGCCCATGAAGCCGAGCTGCACCTTGTCGGCATATACAAACAGGTTGCCCGCACATGTCTGCATGAGCATCGAGCTCACGCCTCCCGCCATTCCGCCGATGCCTGTGACGGTGGCGATGGCCTTCTTCGGGAACATGTCGCTCACGGTAGTGTATATATTTGCCGACCAAGACTGGTGTGCGGCGCAGCCGAGACCTATGAGTACCACCGGAAACCACGGTGAGAGCGTGCCCAACGGCTGCGCGAAGAGTACCACCAGCGGTACGAACGCGAAGATGAGCATGGCTCTCATGCGCGCCGCGTAAGGGTTGGAGCCGGTGCGGTTGATGAATATCGTAGGGAGCTTTCCGCCCCATAATGAGAGCATGGTGATGGCATATAGAGTGAAGATGAGCGCCATGCCGAGACCTTCGGACGTCTTTATGCCGAACTGGGTGTTGAGATATGAGGGTGTCCAGAAGAGGAAAAACCACCACACGCCGTCCGTACAGAACTTGCCGAGTACGAACGCCCATGTCTGTCTGTACTTGAAACACTGCCACAACGGCATCTTTTTCTCTTCGCTGTCAGACTTCTGTGCGGCCAGCATCTCGGCCTCCAGCTTCTTGTCCTGTTCGATGTATTCGAGCTCGGCGGCGTTCACGAACCTGCTCTCGCGAGGCGGTTTGTACATGAACACCCAGAAGCCCATCCACACAAAACCCATCACACCGATGACGACGAACGCCATTTCCCAGCCCCAATGCTTTGCCAACAGTGGGATGGTGAGCGGTGCCACGAGTGCGCCGATGGATGCTCCGGCGTTGAATATGGATGTGGCGAAGGCACGGTCACGCTTGGGAAAATACTCGGCTGTCACCTTCACGGCAGCCGGGAAATAGCCCGCCTCGCCTATGGCAAGCACGCAGCGCGCCGCAAGAAAGAAGTACATGCTTATGGTTGCTATCGTCATCATCGTGTCGCCCGTGGCGGCTATGAGCTGCGCTCTGTCCTCAAGACCTGTGCACAGTTCGGTAGCGACGCCGCACAATGCGTGCAGGCACGCTCCGGCCGACCATATTCCGATGGACCAGAGGAAGCCCGCCTTGGTGCCGAGCCAGTCAACCGCGCGTCCGGCAAACAACATACCTATGGCATAGACAATGGAGAATGTGGCTGTGACATATCCGTAATGAATCTCGTTCCAGTGGAATTCAGGTTTTATGAATTCATCCCACGTGAGTGAGAGCACCTGTCGGTCGAGATAGTTCACGGTGAGAGCCAGGAACATCATTATGCAGATGGTCCATCTGTAGTTGGTCATTTTCTGTGTCAGGTTGTTGCCGGTCTTGTTCATATCTTAGGTTTTCGGTTTGTTTTTTCAGGTCATTGTCTTGCCCGTCTTATGATGTCGAGCGCGTAACGGCACTTCTCCGTTATGTAGTTCCAGTCGTCGGCGGCTATGCGGTCCTTGGGGAATAGTTTAGAACCCATGCCCACACATGTCGTGCCGGCCTTCATCCAGGCTGTCAGGTTCTCCTCGGTCGGCTCTACGGCTCCCGTCGCCATTATCATCGACCAGGGTAGTGGAGCCATGACATTCTTAACGAACGACGGACCGCCTACGCTTCCTGCCGGGAATATCTTCACAAGGTCGCAGCCCAGTTCGTGTGCCTCGCCTATCTCGGTTGCCGATCCGCAGCCCGGAGTGTAGGGCACAAGCCGACGGTTGCACAACCGTGCCACCTCGGCGTTGAGGTAAGGTCCGACTACGAAGTTGGCGCCGTTCTGCAGATAGAGTGCGGCTGTGGGCGCGTCGATTACCGATCCCACGCCCAGAATCATCTCCGGACACTCCTTGCGGCAGAACTTCATCAGGGCGGTGAACACCTCAAGCGCGAAGTCGCCGCGGTTGGTAAACTCGAACACTCTCACGCCGCCCTCGTAGCATGCTTTCAGTACGTGGCACGCTACGTCGGTGTCGCTATGATAGAATACAGGTACCATGCCTGTGCGGCAGATGGTGTCCAGCACCTGTAGTTTGCTGAATGTTGCCATATATATGATGTTTTTTATGTCTTTATCTTGAAACTCTTCCAGAGCCGTCGCCCTTCATCAGGTTCTCCACCTCGCTGACGCTCACCTCGTTGTAGTCGCCGTATATGGTGTGCTTGAGGCACGATGCCGCTGCCGCGAAGTCGAGTGCGTAACTGTCGTCGCCCGGATGTGTCATCAGACCATATATCAGTCCGCCCATGAACGAGTCGCCTCCGCCCACGCGGTCGACGATGTGTGTGATGTCGTAGCGCGGCGACTGATAGAGCGTCTTGCCGTCGTAGAGCACTCCGCCCCATGTGTTGTGGTTGGCGTTTATTGATCCGCGCAGCGTGATTATCACTTTCCTGGCCTTTCCGAAGCGGCGCATGAGCTGCACGCAAACGCTCTCGAACTCGGCGGCATGCACGTCGCCGGCCGTCGCTGTGGCGTCGAATCCTTCGGGTTTTATGCCGAACACCTTCTCGGCGTCCTCCTCGTTGCCGAGTATTATGTCGCATCCCTCCACCAGTTCAGGCATGACCTCTGCCGCCGTACGGCCGTATTTCCAGAGGTTTTTCCTGTAGTTTAGGTCGCACGAAACGGTGAGTCCCCGTCTGTTGGCGGCTTTTATGGCCTCCAGGCATACGTCTGCCGCACCCTGACTGATTGCCGGTGTGATGCCGGTCCAGTGGAACCACTCGGCACCTTCGAACACCTTGTCCCAGTCTATCATGCCCGGCTCTATCTCAGACACGGCAGAATGTGCCCTGTCGTAGATCACTTTGCTCGCTCTTGCCACTGCGCCCGTCTCAAGAAAATATATTCCCAGGCGCGTGCCGCCATATATTATATTGTCTGTCTTCACTCCGTGTTTGCGCAGATCCTTGACGCATGCCTGTGCTATATCGTTCTCCGGCAGGCGTGTGACGAACTCAACGTCCATACCGTAGTTTGCAAGCGACACCGCAACGTTGGCCTCGCCTCCGCCGAATGTCGCGCTCAGCTCGTCTGCCTGACCAAACCTCAGATATCCCGGAGTGGCGAGGCGTAGCATTATCTCGCCGAAAGTCACAATCTTTGCCATATCTGTATGTGTTTATGTATCTCTGTTCAGAAGTTGAAATAACGTTTTGCGTTGTTGTACGAGATGTCGGCCACCATCTGACGGATGAAGTCCATCTCGCTGCGCGGCAGCTTGCCTTTCTCTATGTCTTCGCCTATCATGTCGCATAGTATGCGGCGGAAATACTCGTGGCGCGGATACGAAAGGAAGCTCCTCGAGTCGGTAAGCATACCCACGAACCGGCTCAACAGTCCCATGGACGAGAGCACATTCATCTGCTTGCGCATGCCATACTCCTGGTCGAGAAACCACCACGCCGCTCCAAGTTGCATCTTTCCTGCCGCCGACGAGTCGTTGTATGTGTAGGCAAGTGTGGCAAGCACCTCGTTGTCTTTCGGATTAAGACTGTAGAGAATGGTCTTTGTGAGCTTTCCTTCACGGTCGAGTCGGTCGAAGAAACGATGCCCGGCGACGGAGCAGTTCACCTCCATTATCGCGTCGAATCCGGTGTCCGGTCCGAGCATGTGGTACATACGTGTCGAGCTGTTGCGCACCACGCTGATGTGATATTGTTGTGCCCAGCCCTTCTCCCAGTCCATTATGGCGAGCTCGTAGAGCAATGCGCTTCTGAATAAAGATACCTCCGCGGCGTCAGGAGTGTGGCCTTCCATCACCTTGTTGAACACGCGGTTCACCTCGGTCTCGGTGAAATCGTCGGCGTAGAAGTTGTCCATGCCGTGGTCGGACAGCCGGCAGCCCAGCGACGCGAAGAAGTCGTGACGCCGGCGTAGGGCCGTCAGCAGGTCGGTGTATGAGCGTATCTCTATGCCGGCAGCCTCGCCCAGCTTCTCCATGTAAGCCTTGTATGTTGCGGGATTGTCGATGCCCAGCGCCTTGTCGGGCCGCCAGGCGGGATACACCTTTATTCCTATGGGATTGTTTTTCAGATAAATATGATGCTCGAGACTGTCCGCCGGGTCGTCAGTCGTGCACACCACCTCGACGTTGAAACGCTTCATTATGTTCTGCGCGCGGAACTCCTCGGTGTGCAGCATGGCGGTGCATGCGTCGTAAATCTCGCGTGCCGTCTCCGGTTTCAGTATCGTGTTGATGCCGAAAACGCGGCTCAGCTCCATGTGAGTCCAGTGATACAACGGGTTGCGCATGGTGTAGGGCACGGTCGCCGCCCACTTCTCGAATTTCTCGTAATCGCTCCTGTCGCCTGTGATATACTCCTCGCTGATGCCGTTGCCACGCATGGCCCTCCACTTGTAGTGGTCGCCACCGAGCCATACCTCAGCCAGATTGTCAAACTGATGGTTCTCGGCTATCATCTTGGGATCGAGATGACAGTGATAGTCTATGATGGGCTGATGCTCCGCCGCGGTGTGATACAATTCTCTGGCGGCGTCGTTCGTCAGCATGAAGTCCTTGTCTATGAACATTTACGAATGGTTGTGAGGTAAATTAAATTATCGTTGGCAAATATAAATATATTTTTCCGTGTACGTGCACGTTTTCTGTATTTTAAATAACTTTAATATTTGATGAGGCTCGGACGAGACTTTTTCATGCGATGGGTGTGTGCATACCGCACAGGGTAGATAAACATTTTATATACAAATATTTATGGATTTTATGATGCGTTTTCTGCAGATGTTATTGCTGAAAAAGTGGATATCCGTGCGTGCTATTCGTGCCCGTACACGGAAAACGGACGCATAAGACGGTATGATGGGGCGGAGAATGAGGATTATTGCGGATTTATTGCGTGTCAGACAAAACAACTTCTGTTTTTTGTCTCCGTTTATAATAATTATGTATTATATTTGCAGAACCTGATAACACAAACGCAAAAACCGTTCTGTAATGAATGAGGAAAAACGTATAACTGTAAAAGACATAGCGACACTGGCCGGAGTATCGAAGGGTACGGTGGACCGAGTGCTGCACAACCGAGGCGAAGTGTCGGAGGCAAGTCGCGAGAAGGTGATGAAGATAGCGCGTCAGATAGGTTATAAACCCAACGTGCACGCGTCGCTGCTCGCCTCGCAGAAGAAGTATATCATGGCGTGCATGATTCCCGAATACGCCCCCGGCGAATACTGGGACCTCGTGGCCAAAGGCTTGACGGCGGCGCAGAAGAAGGCCGAACCGTTCCACATAAGCATACAGATATTCAAGTACGACCTGTTCTCGGAGCGGTCGATGGACGAGTGTTTCGCACGTGTCATGGAGCAGAGACCCGACGCCGTGGTCATGGCTCCTACGTTTCAGACCCGTGCCCGGGCCATAATGGAGACGCTGCACGGCAAGGATATACCCTGCCTTCTGATAGACTCGAGCCTGCCAGACTGTGAGTATCTCGCTTACTTCGGCATGCACATGTTCCGCAGCGGATACCTGGCTGCACATCTGCTCACCGACGGATGCGACGCCGCGAAGATAGCCGTGTTCAGCATACACAAGGATCTGGAGAGCGCAAACAACTCTGCCGAGAGCCGCTATGCCGGTTTCAAGCAGTATATTGACGAGCATGCGCCGGGCACAGAACTCATACATCAGTACATACATCCATACGACAAGGAATACAACCGTGTGGTGCTCGGCCGGTTCTTCATGGAGCATCCCGACGTGAACCACATAATAACGTTCAACTCGCGTGTGCATCTCATAGCCGAATATCTGAAGTCGGAGGAGCGCGGCGCGCACACTGTGCTCATCGGTTTCGACCATCTGCCGAGAAACGTGGAGGCATTGAAGGACGGTTCGGTGAAGTTTCTCATCACCCAGCACACTGAGAACATCCTGTCGCTGTGTGCACAGACAGTGATAGACCACCTGATATATCACACCCAACCGGCGCAGCGCGACATGTTCGTGCCTATGGATATACTCACAAGATACAACGTCGATTTCTACCGTTCGGACCTTGTCTGACGCCGGACGGGCATGAACCGGGATACGGTAATCATCCGGCCAGTCCGTCATATTCTGCTTCTTGTGGTCTGACTCATGCCCATGCGGGGCGAGAGCAGGCCGATTGCGACGCCCGTAGGCCGCCGGACGAGAAGCCCGTAGCCTGTGTATCTTTTATTATAAAGGTGTATTTCTTGTATCATAAAGAATTATGTAGCAGATAAAAACGCAACACCTTGTTTATTGTTCTGTCAATATGTTCTTGAAATGTTTCCAGTCTGCCGCTTTCTTGTAGCGTTCGATGTATTCGGCCTTGACATACAATTTACAGCTGTTCATTATTTTATCAGTGAATGTATATGCTCCCACCTTTGGAGGAAGTCCTTTGCAATGTATCTCGCTCAGGCTGCTGCAATCAGCGAAAACACAGCTGCCGAGCTTCTTCAGTCCGCTGCCTAAGGTTATATTCTCCAGAGAAATGCAATTCCGGAACGCGGAGTCGCCGATGCTCGTCACACCGTCGGGAATATGCAACTCGTGCAGTTCAAAACACTCGGCGAATGCTTCTTCTTTTATCTGTCGGATGGTTGACGGCAACGTAATGTAGCATGTCTTCTCACATCTGTGCAATCCTCGTTTCCCGATCGACGTCACTTTGTGGTTTTCAATCTGCTCAGGTATCTTCAGAAATACATTGTCACACTCGCGAATGTCCACGGCCTTGAATTTATCCGGTATTATGTCTGAGCCGCTATATGTTTCTTGAAGAGTTCTGATGGGGATTATTTCGAGCTCGTCATTTTTCTTTATGCCATATCCCACATTATCGACTATATAGTCAAGGTCGGGAATATCATTTGATGCGGACATCCTTCTGAATGGGTTGATTATTAATTTTACGATTATAATTCCGATTAATAAATAAAGCCCATAGATTAATGTTGTAGATAAGAAATTTTCCATAGTCCTTCAGTTTAAATTGTTGTGAAATTACAGGGTGTGTGAAAAAGGTGTAGGTGCAGTTTGTTATTAGTGTGCGGAGTGTTTTTTATTGTCTGTTGATAAGGATGAAATTATTTTATTTTTCCTGTTCATAAATATATCTGAAGGCGTGAGCAGCGGCCTGCGAAAATCACGAAGTGTTTTTATATGCAGCCATTGCCGCGCCGCACTTTATATTCTACAAATATAAGAAAAATATCATAAAGTCCCGGTAAGTTCGCAGAAAAACCGGTATGATATATCTGTTTCCGGATAAATCATAATTAGAATATAAGCAATGTTCTCATCTGAACGTAGATTGTGCACATCTGTGAGACGTGGGGACAGAATGACAGTCTGTGCCCGGTGCATAACTTATGTAATGGCTCTTTCACTTGCAAAACTGTATATTTATACACTTCCCGAAGTAAAAGATTGACAATAAAAATTTCCAAAATGTATAATCTGGTAGGAGTATATTATTTTAAATGTATATTAGTAGGCAATTATATAAAGTTATGTTATATTTAAAATGTGTTGTGTTTACGTGTCTATTTGATTTTTTCATCCAGTTTGTCGAGCATCGTTCCGAAATAAAGTTCTTTTGATATAACAGTACCGTTGTTGTCGATAAGAATAGCTGAGGGCACACCGTTAATCATGTATTTTGTCAGAAATGAAGCGTCCGTTGTTCTGTATTGTTCCCATTCGAGTGAGTTTTTCTTCAGGTCATCAATCCATTTTTTATTGTCTTTATCAATAGAAACACTTATGAATCTTATTTCTGGATATTGTTTTATCACATCTCTTATCCTATTGAAGAATTGATGGCAGGGCACGCACCACGAAGCCCAGAACTCGATGAGAGTGTATTGCTTTTTATCAGACTTTATGACATCAGACATTTTATATCCGTTACCAGTTGTATCCACTACATCAAAATCTATGAATGGAGATGCTGTATCTGCATATTTAATTGCGAATGAAGTATCTTTCAACAATTGTTTATATAGATCGAATGTACTGTTAAGATATTTTGTAAGAGTAGTGTCCTGCTTTAGATATGGTGCGCATTTAGCCAATGCCTTGTTGACGTCGTAATCAAGAGGTACGGGTGGAAACCAGTTCTTTGTGGTGTCTGCATAGTTGATGATCTTCACGATTTCGGCTTCATCCAGACTTTTTATCTCTTTCTTAAAAAGCAGAAAGCCAAGTTCTGTTTTTATGTTCATCTCAATAAAATCCTTTTTTATGCGTTGTATTCTTATATTGTATGATTCTTCTACGAAGTTTCTCATCTCCTCATTCTTGCACAACTCAGAATTGATAAATTTCATACGCATATTTTCTTCGTTATATATTTCCTTAAGAAAGTCGTTGTATCTTATGTTGTCGCTGTTACCTCCGATTGTGCATACAGGTTTGGCCAGAATAACGCTTACTGTATCATGATTTATGAAAAGTTCGATTTCATATTTATGTCCGGACACAGGACATTCTATTTTCCCAAGGATTCCTATATTTATCTCAGTGTTGAAACAGAATTTTCCGTTTTTTATTTTCATACTGTCCACTCTTTGGTAGCCATCGGCGTCCCAGTCCCATTTGAGTAGAAAAACCTCTCTGCCATTTAAGTCAGCGGGAGCCTGCCCCGTGATAACAACATTTTTCGAGTAAATGCCCGTTGTCACTATTAAAAGCAATGATAATAAGAGTGTTCTCATATATTTTTCGTTTAGGTTTCTTATATGTATATTGTTTCCAGTCCGTAGTCTGTCGCTCGTTATGTTGTTGTGACTTTTTCTACTTTTGTCTGTCGGTATGTGAGTTTTAATTTCGGGTATAGATTCTACATATATTGCAAATATAATGTTTTTATGATTTACTTTTCAAGCTATGACATTGATACAGGTATATTTTTATATACTTTAATTTTTTATAAGATAGGGGGTGCGTCTGTTCATGGAATGGCTCAATCACTTGCAAAACTGTATATTTATACACTTCCAGAAGTAAAAAATTTTGACAATAAAAATTTCCAAAATAGAAAATCGCAGTGGGGTATGGTCCGTCCGGAAATTCGCGAAAAAGCCTTTTTCGCAACGGTCGTCCGGATATTGCACACCGGTCATAAGTGTGCTGTGTCGCGATAAAGCCCATTTCGCAATGCAATAAAGGCCATATCACTGCCCGATATGGCCCATATCATCACCCGAAATAGGCTTTATCGTAGTGCGAAATGGGCTTTATTGCAACGCATTACGAGGACGGTTGAAACGCAATAAAGCGCAAACGGTTGACTGTCAATGCGATACGCAAACCTCTCAAAACTCGCGAATTTGCGGCCGAAAAGTCTGTTGCTCGTAAAAACGGGCTTAATTTTGAGTTGTGCCTGAATATTTATGCATCAGCCGTTCGCGCTTTTGCATAAATATACATTTCCGGTATTGAGCTCAGTTGCGTGGTTATGTAAATAGTGTTTCCTATTGTTTCTTTGCGTCAGAGACTGTTTATCTCAATATCCGAACGACTCTTCCAGAATTTTTCTCAGCGAATCCATAGCCAGTATGCTGCTTTTCCTGTATATTATTTTGCCTTCAGTATCTATCAGTACAGTAGTCGGGTAAGCTGTTATTTTGTACTTTTCGCTTATCTGCTCCGGACCTTCTGTCAGTTTGTCTTGAATGTTATGCCAGTCCATCTGCAATTCTTTTATTGCTTTTTTCAGCGGTGCTGGTGTGAAACCGTAATCAATGTTGGGGCTCTGTTCAACCGCTACGCTGATTATTTCGAGCTGCGGGTATTTTTTATGTATGTCGCGTAGTTCTGGTATTACGGATATGCACGGTTTGCACCATGTGCCCCAGAAATCGATAAGGACATAGTGTCCGCGCATCTTGTTTAATGATATTGTCTGTCCTTCAACGCTCTTTTTCTTGAATAGTGGAGCATAGAAACCGATGAGTGGTATTGAATCGCAGTCCTCGCCTGGTATGTCGGATATGGTTAGTCCGCATGTCATGTTTGATAAATCTGTGTTGCCCACATGCAGGACTTTATTTCTATGAATGGCGGTTGGCATGTTGGTTGACAGTGATTCCATTGTAGGAGGAAATTCCGGTACGCCGGTTTCTGACAGCTTTATATCTTTGCTGTCAATAACTTTATATGACATTATACTTTTGGAATTATTGAAATAATCTTCGTATATCAGTATGCTATACGTGTTTTCTTCATATTCAAAATTGCTGTAATATATGCGGTTGAATGATGGTATTACATTGATAGACTCTAAGAGATTGGCAGAATCTTCCTTAATGTAGATACTGGGTGATAACCAACGGAAAATCTTATTACCGTGATCGGTTGTGAACTTCAGAGGCTGGGGCTCGAGATTAAACAATTTCTGAGAAGGAGGGAGCTGTTTGTATAAGACGAAATATTTGTAGTCGTCTGAAAAATCGTTGTTGAAGTTCATGTCGGCCACAAGCGAGAAACGGCCGTCACCTTCGTCGGAAAGCAGTAATGTCAGAGGTTCGTCTTTGTCAGAATAGTCATATCTGAGAAGCCTTGAGTTTCCTGACATTGACGTGCCGTAAGCGCCGGCCGCTTCTTTTGCTACGTCTTTAAAACGACCATACAGATTCAAAGTCGATTTTGTGTCGCATGGTTGCAGATATACTGTTAAGCTGTCGTTCGTGGTGTTTCCGGCGAATGTGCACACTGATGTGGTTAAGATTGATGAAATGAGTGTAAGAATTATTATGATATTTCTCATAGTTATATTTGTTCTATTTGTTGAAATATTGGTAATCGATAGTAAAAGTCTTCTATTGTTATAATCTGCCACGTCAATATTGTTATTTCCGTAGTACTGTTTACTTTCTTGTATTGCCCGTTCATTCTTTGTAAATGCCTAGAGTTCTATATACGTTAGCGTTGCCGGACACTATCTTGTTCCCGTTTTCATCATATATGAATAATGTAGGATAGCCCTCGATGTCCCATATTCCCTTTAGGTTTTTGCCATTGATGAAATAATGCTCACCGCTGAGATGCTTTATCATTTCTTCCCATTGGGCTCTGTTGCTGCTGTCAACTATATAAACGAAGTCGTAACCTTGTTTCTCCAAACGTTTCTTATGTTTTTTCATTATCTTGTGTGAGTTTAAGCAAGGACCGCACCATGTGTTCCAGAAATCCACCACCACCTTGCGTCCTTTGTGCCGGCTCATGACAAATTTCTCCAGATCTTCCGGCCGCACAGAGTCCACGTCCACTATCTCATATTTCTGAATGGCATTATCGCTTTTTGCCCATTCAGACAGTTTATTGTCGTATTCCATTATAATTTCAGCAATGTCTGGATTCCTTTTTGCATAGAAACGTTTTACAGCCTCCGTCTGTTCGTCGGTCAGTGCCTGTGTGCTGTCGTTTATTTGTCTGACGTATGCTGTTGCGAGAAGCAGGTCGAGGAAGGTGTTGTCTTTGAATCTGATTACACGTCCGAGACTTTTCTGCGCATGCTCCATCCATTCCTCCGGTGTCGTGCTGTCAATGGGCTTCAGTCCGAATTCCTTTATGTCGAGCAGCGATTTCATGAATGTGTGTATCGGAGAATAATCCTCAGAGAAAGCTATTGACGCATAAAGAAAGTCTGAGCTTCCGAATCCGAGACTGTCAAGAAACGAATAATATTCTATTCCCGGCTCTTCCGGAACGATAGGTTTAGGAAGAAACGCGTGATACGGATTGTCCGGAGAACAGAAAACTTTCTGTTGTCCTGTTATCTGTTTATTATAATCGAGGAAAAATCTCGGAATACAATATACGTTGATATAATACTTTATGATTTTCTCAATGCCCGGCGACAGATTTCTGTCCATTGAGAATATGTCATACAACGTTGCCGTATAAGCCATGCGCTCGTCTATAAAATCCTTTGGAGAGAGAAAATACACAGCTCTGTAGTCATCGGGTTTGGATGCCATTTTTTCAATCAGGTCTGATTCATAGTCGTTTAATCCGAAACCGCCGCCGTTTGCTGTGAGCCGTCCGCTTGCACCGTCGAATTCAACGTACGACGTCTTTTCCTGTGATAATGGGACAATCTGTAATCCGAGAAATTTATCTCCGTCCATTATTGTAAGTCCTACCGGCTGGTATTTCATTTTCATAGGCACACTGATATCGAATGTTTTTTGCGTGGCATCTATCTCAAAAGTGTCAATACGGTTTCTTGACGACAGGATGTCTGCCTGCCATGTTCTTAATGTCAGTTTGCCCGTTGTGGCAATATTTTTAAGCGTTCCGTGTATGTGTGCGATACCTTTCTTTATGGCGTTGTGCGGTATGTCGTACGTCGGTCTTGTCGTTTTATTACCTTCATACACGCACGTGTCGGCTTTTTCAAAGTCATAATACATGGCATTACATAGTCTGCTGAGCTTAAGATTTTCAATGTCTATATTTGTCCCTGAAGGAACATATATCAGCAGACGCTGGAGAACTTTGGGATGAAACATCTCGTTGGATAGTACATTAATGTCTTTGAACGGTATGGTCAGTTCCATTATGTCCGGACTGTTCTTGAATGCGTCGGGCTCTATTCCCGTTACTTTCCACTCAGTGTTGTCGTACAACACGCGTGACGGAATTGTCACAATCCGGCCGTAAGGTTTGTCTCCGGCAGCGAATCTTACGGTCGCGTCCTTTTTGGACACGATGTTGAAGTACATACCTTTCACTTTGAAGTCGTAGGCTTTGCCGCTTATTGTAGTCATTATTGCTAAAAACAGAATGACAAGTCTTGTTTTCATATCTCTTTCGCTTAGGTTTATAATGTATTGATTGCTTATGCTTTAAATTTGTTCTTATATATCCTTTATGTTTCGTTCAGGTCGTTACATGGCAGGATGTACGGTTAATTTGTTACTGTTATCAGTTTTATGGCAATACAAATATATGTTTTTTGCGAGATATTGTCAAGTCGATATGGTTTGAAGTTGTGATATTACGTCTGTTTTTTTGATTTCTTAAAACAGGCTATTGAGTGGTTATACAAAATTAACTCATGGCGATGTGTGTCGTGTGCCGGTCTTTCCGAAGCCGTATAAACCATACATGTAGCTCCCTGTTTGGTTAAAATATATAAAAAACACGGCTGCATGGGCGATGTTATCTGATAAATAACATATCTTTGTGAATGCGGGCGACGCCAACGGTTGGCGGTTGCTGTCGCGATAACAGAAAAATATTGATTGAATATGAAAAAGTATGTATGTGATACATGTGGATATGTATATGATCCTGAGGTTGGCGATCCGGAGAACGGAGTAGCTCCCGGAACAGCGTTTGAAGATCTGCCCGAAGATTGGGTATGCCCGCTTTGCGGAGTGGGAAAGGACGACTTTTCTCCGGCGGAGGATTAATACGTTCCGTGTAAACAGTAAATAGAATTTAAGTTTATCATAACACGCGTGGCATTCCTTTCAAAGGACTGCATCGCGTGTTTTTTGTTTCAGTGCGGCTTTTTCCGGCTTCATGCTTTGCGCCGGCCGGACTGTTGCATGGCGGTGTGGCGTGTGTCATGACATGTTATAGGCCTTGTCTTTCTGAAGAGGGCTATTCATGGCTCCGTGCGACGGGCGATGCCGTACTGTGCTACCGGGTGCAGACGAACAGTATGTAGCCGTGCATGTATAAGAGAACGAGGCGTGCGTTGATGGACGACACGCCCATATGAAACCCCAAAACCGAATAACCAATAACCTGTCTGATTATGAATGACCTTTTATCGATTGTCTCACATTTCCTTACCAAGGGCACACCCGTGAGCGTGGAGCCGCTCGGGGCGGGACTGATAAACGACACCTACAAGGTGACGACCGCCGGGGAGGATGCGCCCGACTATGTTCTGCAGCGCATCAACACGGCCATATTCACCGACGTTGACATGTTGCAGCGCAACATCGTGGCCGTGACCGACCACATACGCCGCAAGCTGCGCGAGGCGGGCGAGGACGACATCGGCCGCAAGACGCTCACCCTGGTGGCTGCGGACGACGGAAAAACCTACCGCCGCGAGGGCGACAACTACTGGCGCATGACGGTGTTCATACCGCGCGCCAAGACGTTCGACATAGTGAACGCCGACTACTCGCAGCGTGCCGGTCTGGCTTTCGGACGCTTCGAGGCCATGCTTGCCGACATGCCTGAGATGCCGGGCGAGATCATTCCCGACTTCCACAACATGGAGTTCCGTCTGCGCCAGCTGAGCGATGCCGTCGAGGCCGACGCCGCCGGACGCGTGAAGGGCGTGCGCGACATACTCGGCGAGGTGGAGCGAAGAGCCAAAGACATGTGCGTGGCCGAGCGTCTTCACCGCGAAGGTGTGCTGCCCAAGCGTGTGTGCCACTGCGACACGAAGGTGAACAACATCATGTTCGACGAGGACGGCAGCGTGCTCTGCGTGATAGACCTCGACACGGTGATGCCCAACTACATCTTCTCCGACTACGGCGACTTCCTCCGCTCGGCTGCGAACACGGGCCTTGAGGACGATCCCAACCTTGAGAACGTCAGCTTCAATATGGACATATTCCGTGCCTTCACGCGCGGATACATCGAGTCGGCGCGCGGTTTCCTGCTGCCTGTCGAGACCGACCATCTGCCCTACGCCGCCGCGCTGTTCCCCTACATGCAGTGCGTGAGGTTCCTGACCGACTACATCAACGGTGACACTTACTACAAGACGCAGTACGAACTGCACAACCTCGTGCGCACACGGGCCCAGCTGAAGCTGCTGCAGAGCGCCGAGGAGCACGCCGGAGAGATGCGTGCCTTCGTCGAGTCGTGCCTGTGACGGATGATGATATGGCGGAGGCGTGATATGGCGTCGGCATTGTATAAAAATATATAAAATGATGTCGGAGAAGTTAAATTCTCACCGTCGAAAACGCTCAAAAACCGCTCTGAAATCCACAAAGAACAATTTTGTGCGAAAAAACGCGAAAAATCGCGGTTTTGGTAATGTGTTGATAAACAGCCGTTTACGGAACAACGCTTTCCGATGCCCTGTCACACGTCTTGCGAAATGGCCCATTTCGCACTCTGATATGGCCTTTTTCGGGATGCGAAAAAGGCTCTTTCGCAAATCGTCCGCCTGTTTCCGGCTCTGCCGTCTGTGCAAAACGGGCTTTTTGAGAGGCCGGAGAGGCAGTGGATTTTTCCAGAATGAGAAAAATGAAATGTTAAATCCGATGCGCCGAATGTAAACATAAGTCAACAGGAATTTGCATGAACGCGCGCGCCACGGGTGGTGATGCCGTCCTCAGGAAGATACGTCTTGCAGGGCGTCCGCGGCGCAGGCAATGAATGAACGTAAAACAAGAATAAAACGAATTTAAGATAATAAAGACATGAAAGAATTATCTGTGACAAGGCTCGACGCCACGGCCGTGGCTGCCGACATTCCCGCGCTGATGGATGAGGCCGGAGTGGAGTTTCAGAAGATTGATTCGCTCAACTGGCCCGACTGGCCCTACCGTCCCGCGGCGGCGTTCCGCATGGCCCATACGGGCGACGCCATACTGCTGCATTACGTGGTGAGCGAGGAGGCCGTGCGCGCTGTTGCGCCTGAGGACAACGGCCGCGTGTGGGAAGACTCGTGTGTGGAGTTCTTCGTGTCGCCCGCCGCCGACGGCGTATATTACAATGTGGAGTGCAACTGCGCCGGACAGCTGCTCATAGGAGGCGGCAAGGGACGTGCCGGACGTAGCCATGCGCCGCGGCAGGTGCTCGACAGTGTCGGTCGCTGGGCGTCGCTCGGACGAGCTCCTTTCGACACCCGCGCCGGACAACAGACGTGGCAGGT
>ERZ779669.690-NODE-690-length-19039-cov-9.824536_pt1 | contig 19039 bp, 12 predicted proteins | sample MGYA00511372_ERZ779669 | MGnify/ENA primary metagenome ERZ779669 (study PRJEB29588, sample SAMEA1967891) | human gut metagenome | biome: human gut; feature: human-associated habitat; material: faeces | place: Denmark | collected 2008/2010 ... | reverse complement strand
CCTAAAGGTTATGCCCATATTTCTGACTTATAACTCACAAAATATTGAGTAATAACTGGTTGCAAATACTTTTATAATATTTATCCTATAATATATGACAATAGAAGATATAATGCAACATCGTTTGTCGAATATTATTTAGGTTTATCATTGGGGCTAAATGCCAAAATGAATGATACAATGTATTATACCAAGGCTGCTCTTTACAAGTCACCTCAATGGCAATATGAAAAAGGATGGCGTTTATTTCTAAATAAAAATAATTCTATAGGATTATCCAGTTTAAACATCCAAATAAAACCAATTGCTGTTTATTACGGCAATGATATGTCTGCGATAAATAAGAAAATAATAAGCGATATAGCAAAGGAAAAAGGAATAAAAGAATACCAAATGTATATAGATACTCAATCAGATAGATATGCTATGAAGTATAGAAGAATATAAAATTTTGTACACATCAATATTCGAATTAAGTTTCCACACCGAGGTGGAGCAAAAACATGAGGCATCTGCTTGTATTTCAAAATAAAGAGTTACCTTTGTAGAGTAATAGGAAATCGACTCCGCAAGACACTGCAAAATATTGCAAGAATCCGGTGGAGCAATAGCGGGAGATTACTTCTTTAGCTAAAAGATACATCAAAGATATTCAGCCACTTATCGTTAGATTACGATTCCTGGTGGCACCACCAAAAAATCGCCAACAGTTAAATAATCAAGCTGTTAGCGATTTTCTTTTTATCCTTTTCGATGAAATGTCACCACATTGTCACCACATTTATTTTCTTGTCATCATGCAAAATAAAGTTGTCACCACACGATTTTCAAAATAAGGGAAAAGAAAATGCCCATCTACCGATGCAGACGGTAAATAGGCATTAACAGGATTTGAGCAGAGAAATATTAGAATCTATTATTCTTCCTCCTTTTATAGCGGAAAATCTTATTTTCTTTTACCGCCTCATCTATTTCTGCAGCATCATAAAGGATACGCCCACCAATTTTCTTTTCGCAGATTTCTCCACGCTTCACCATTTCTATCACAGTAGGATTAGTCACATGTAATATCTCACACAATTCTTTGCGTGTATAATACTTTGGTTTGTTCGAATCCTCCGCTTTAATCTTAGCTGCAACTTTTTCGGCAATAGCTTCGGCAAGATTTTCAAGCACGGTATTCAACGGAGCCTGTATATCGCCCAATGATTCTAATCCTGTTGTCATATTTCCGTTTGTTTAATTATCCTTGATGTTTGAATTACACTGCAAAGTTATATCCCATTTTATCATTCGCATAACAAACCCAGTGGCATGTATCGGCTCACCGATATTTACCATAACAAGAGGTGAAAATCAAAAATATAGTATGATTTTAAAGTATGATTTTGAAAATAACTTTAATTTTTCATGGGTCTTATGCGCTAATTTACATCAATTTGAATTTGTTTGTGAAATCCATTCTAACTTTGAGTCACAGCACTGCAAAATATAGCATAAAATTTAAAGAAAATAGACATGAAAAATTTATTATTTGACGAGCAAACAATAAATGCTAACATTCAGTATGCACTTTCGGTTGTAGCTGAAAATGTTGATAAGAATGGAAACTTAGTTGTTCCTGAACCCACTTCTATGGATGAAATAACAAATCTATTTACTAAAATGGTCAGCAACCCACAAAAGTCATTTGCTGATATAGCAAAGTCTCCCAAAGCAGCAAAAGCAATGAACAGCCTAATCATTCAAGGTGTTGAACTCTTCCAAAATATGCAAGAACAGATAAACATAGAAGATATGCCATCAGAGTTTGTGTCGGAGATGAAAAAACTGATGAAAGAGCTTGATGACGATATGCCATGTTCCACCACTAGCACAAAAGTCAAAACCCATAAAGCAGAACCCGAGTTTTTAACCTATATTGTAGACAAATCTTGCGCAAATGAAATAACGATGGTTATGCATGATGCCATTGCAGACAGACGAGGCAAGGATGCTATCCTTATTATCGTGTGTGCTATGGAGCTTGGCATTATAACTCGTTTGCCATACTTAGCAGCCAAAAAGGAGTTCCCATCCGTTGGAGGCCGTTCCAATTATAACAAATATCTCTCGGATGGTTTTCTTGACTCTGAGAAAGAGCCGATAAAACAGCTATTCAAGAAGCGCTTGCCACAGCTCTTTTCGTAGATTCTTTATCTCATAGAACGGCATTTAACGGCACGCCAATACATACCAATCGGAATTTTACCTCTTCTAATTGTGACTGTATAATTTTGCAGCATTAACAGAATTAGAAGAGGTAAATTCATATGAACTACATCAATATCATAGAAGGATTTTGGAGAATGAATGCCTATGACAGGTTTTCATCGTCCGAGATAATCCTATATCTCTATCTGGTACACATCTGCAATCAGAACTATTGGAATATGCCCATAGCTTGCAAAACAGCAACTCTGCAAAGCGAATTGGGATTAAACAAAAGCACGATTATCCGCGCTAGGGCCAAATTACGTGAACGAGGGCTGATTGATTTCACTGAAGGAGTGCAAAATTCCTGTTCTCCAAAATATCGCCTGCTCGATATTCATAGTTGCAAAAATGCAACCGCTTCTGCAACTGCTCATACAACTGATACAGCAACTGCTGGTGCGACCATAAGTAAAGATAAAAACAGAGATAAATATAATTATTCAATTGCTTGTGAAAAGAAAAACAGAGGTTATGGAACTACGAAACAAGACGACAAGAATCAACGCAGAAGCATTGATGTCAGCCCTGCAACGCAGGAAGGGTACGATGCCCCGTTTTAATCTTCTACTTAACGAAGAAGAGGCATACAAAAGCCTAATGATGGCAATAAAGGTAGAGGTTGTATACCGCCACAAGGAATTTGTGACGAATGATGAATTAGAAGCTCAAGTAAGGTGTTTATCCGCTTTTTTAACACAAGAAAACAGCAAGTTCGGCATCTTGCTTGCCGGTGGATGTGGAAACGGAAAAACAACCATCATAAAAGCCTTGCAGAACCTCATTAATGCGCTTCGCATCCCCACCCCATATAATGACAAGGAATATGCTATGAGAATCATTGACGCAAAATCATTGGTCGCAACTTGCAAGTCCAATTATGAGGATTGGAAGCGATTGATATACCAAGATCTGCTGGCGATAGATGACTTGGGAACGGAGCCGCGTGAAGTTATGGACTACGGCAACATTATCACCCCAACCGTGGACATTCTCACAAGGCGATATGAAAACCAGCTCTTCACCATCATATCCACAAACCTCACACCGCCTCAAATTTCCCAAGTATATGGAGAGCGCATCGCAGACCGAATGAGAGAAATGATGGAGATAATCCCATTTACCAACACATCCTATCGAGTGCTAAAGTAATCAAGAAGTCCTAATCGTACATTTGCTGCATCGGCAACTTCGGTTAGGACTCTTTTTATCCTTGGCTTGCCAAATGTACAATGCCAAAAATGGCAAATCAATATCGTCCTTGGCTTGCCAATTGTCCAGTAAAAACGAAGTGGGGTAGCCTAATACCCCGCCCATTAAAAATGGACGAGGGACTATCCACTTCGAAACGGCAAGCCGAGGGTGAAAAACAACTGGGGAAATGGCGGATTTTGCCGATACAACTTCTATCAAATCGACAATTGCAATTGTCATATTAGACTTATTCGCATCAATTAAGACAAAGTCTTTTGGCGATAAATTATCACTGTTATGGGTGCATAAGAATGAGTTTCCGAAAGAGGAATGTTTCACTATTTTAGAGAACGCATCATCAGCCACCGCCATCTATACCGATGTAATTTATGACAAGAAGTGTGAAACCGGCGACAGAATATCATTAAGGCAGGGAATAATTATTCCCTGCCTTATAATTAGCATTCTAAGAAATTATTTCTTTAAAATCTCTTTCAGTGAGATAGTCGTTATTCCCAAACCTCTCGCTTTGATTTGTAATCCATTATCTGATGTCAATAAGATTGGGTTGCTTCCCTTATACTTTAAAGCCACCGTCAGAATCATATTATCAGGAGATCTTCGATCAAAATCTGATGGTAATAAAGATGGATCTGACAATTCCATGCGGACATCTCTTTGAGTCATTTGGTAGTTTATAGACTTCAAAGCTTTCTGTACATTTTGTACTCCAGCTGTGTCAAGTTTAATCTTTAGTTTATCAAGCTCGTCAATGACTTTTGCAGATAAAACAATGGGGTACTTCTTGTCGATTTTTGAAATTATCTCTGGGCAGTTAACAAACACATTGGTGTCAATGATATACAAATTTTGTTTGCCCTCTACAATTTCCATCTTCTTCCTTTCAAATTTAGAAAGATCAATTGACCCTAAAACTTTCACACTCATATCACCAGAAGATATAACTGTTGCACTTTCTGTTTGAGACTTTGGAGTTTCGCTAGCAATTGGCTTACCAACAGGTTTGACGCTATCAGCACCATACATTTCACAAGTATCGAGGAACCTTAGAGATTTGCGAGGTACTGAAGACAGAGCCTTAAAATCCAGATCTGATATTATCAATGTCGTACTCCTAGAACGACTTGTGGCGACATTAAATCGATTTTCCGATAATGCAAACGATATATTACACATTGGGAAATAAACAATAGCATAGTCAACTGTCATACCCTGGATTCTATCGATTGTCTCAACAGTAATATCCAACTGCTGATTTTCGGTATAGAATTCTTTTTGTAGCAACTTAATGGTATCCTTAAATGGAGTAATAATTGCAACCTCTCGCTCTGGATAAAAATGCGAAGTCTGGTCTACTACATAGTGCATGATGGACAGAGCACCTTTTGAGCAAACACTATCTGTACCTGACTGAGAGTATGCCAAAATGCAACCTCCCTCTTTTGGAAAATAAGGACTTTGAATCTCTCCGAAATCAAGTCTTTCTTTCTGTACGGATCTGAAGGACTCGCCATAAAATAGAGCGGTCTGGCTAGCACTTCTAGGAGTCAAACGGAATGTTGTTGTAATTCGGTAACTCTTAATATCCGTGCCTAAAGCAAATGAAGAAAGGCCATCGCACTGTTGTTGCACTTTCCATAGTTTGTATTGTATCTTGTCTGCGCCCAACACAATCGGAGGCAACTGCATAGGGTCTCCGACTATAAGACAATGCTTGCCTATAGACTTAAATGCAGCAATTGCCGATAAAAATACCTGTGACGCCTCCTCTATAACTATTAAATCATATGAAGGCTGTAATAGAGATGGGTCTCTATTCGAGTTAAACAATCCCGACAATATATAGTTGGTAGCAAGTACTACTGAGCCAGCAGGAACGCATAGATCTTTTGATGCAGGTTGAAGACCAGGCACCTGCTTTGCCTCGTCTGCAGCAAGTCTTGTTTTATATACTTTGCTAGTCTCAAGATATTTTGCAAGAGGAGGCTGTTTTGCTAGCTCTATTAATCCTTTGTTTGCCATTGTTGTTACACATACACACTTACCCTGCTCTATATATCTAGAGATGATGTGGGCAATGGTAAAACTCTTTCCAGTTCCTGGAGGACCTTGAACTATACAACAACTTTCTTCTGAAAGAGTATTATATATTTTATCCACAATCCCGTACGGGTTGTTTTCGTCATAAGCCAACTCTTCTGGAGTCCACTCGTCATACGATATTTTAGGCTCTATATCCAGATAAATATCAGCCTCATTCTGCTTTGTATAAAAAGCCAGGTTGTTAAAATATTCTGTAGGAGGGAATGGATCGAACAGCAAGGCTGTAACAGTTTTTCCGCTACGCAGTGCATTGTCAATGTTGGAGAACAACGACAATGAAACATACGAACATCCGATATAGTCATATTCTACATCTGCCTTCTTGATAAAATACAGAGGAACAATATCAGACAAACCCACATGGAACGAACTGGTACGGTTAAATTCATCAAATGATAGATCCCAATTGGCTATCGTGCCAAGAACATCCTTTGCATGTTTGGTTACCAGCGTGATATTCTTCATCACCTTAAGTCTAGGAGCAAACCCTTTCTTCACTTTAATGACCACATGGCCATTTGTGTGATTGACAGAGTCAATTGTTGCAAGAGTAATTATCTCATCCCTAAATAGCTGCTTCATTGGAACAGCTTTAGTTTTGTTATATTCTCTCTGGATCTCTGTAACCTGATCCTGGAAAAAGCGTATGTAGTTATCTGTTTTTATGCTCATAACAAGTCTGCATTTACATTTTCGTCATCAGAATAGTAATCGGTAATATTCTCGTCGAATGGCGTTACCTCTCCTTCAACTTTAATAGTTCGAATAAGAGTATAAATATTACCCTGCATATTCTTCGTAAAACCGTCCTCATATAATCTATCGATCAACTCTCGCTTATTGTTACCCGTAACTTGAACAACAACTGCGTCCTTGTCTATTAGGTCCATCAATTCATCTTGATTTCTGACATAAACGAATTGATCTGCTAGTTTTCCAGAATAGAAGCAGATTACCCAACGGCCTTCTCTTAATCGATTCCATACAGAGGGAGATATATACAAAATACCACCTCTTGCGCTACATCTGTGCACATATTTTCCGTTAGTGGTTACAATCTCTTTTGAATCGTTCTCAATAAATGAGCGTTCATCAAGATCCACTTCAAAACCGTTCTCTCTCAAGCTATTCAAGAATCGCATTCTTACAATATAGTTCTCGTCCTTAATGGTATTAATATTTAAGGCACGACCGAATAAATTATTAAGAAATTCGATCTCATGCTTCTGTGGCTCGCTCTCGGACAATGTTATTGGTTCTTGCTCTCCAGCATCAAATTGCCTCTCCTTAAATTTATCTGGAGAATATCCTGCGTAATTTCGTCTTTGTCTTACTGCTGGATGACTAGGTGCTGCAGGTTTCCATTCTCCGCGATAACCTCCATGAAGTTTATTAGGGTCAGACTCCTTGGTAACATGCTCTCTGCTAGAGCTATCACTACCTGTTTCTGCATAACTCTCGTGCATCGTTTCAAATGCGTTCTCCTGGCACTCCTCGTCCTCGTTCTCCTGCGCACCATCTTCAATAGATTCCTCCTCAATATATGGAGAGAGAATAGTCGTTGGCTTTCCTAGATCAAGAACAACTTTGGTCTCTGTTTTTGGCTCAACATTAATAGGAGTATCGACTGCTACATTACCAGAACTTTGATCTTGGGCATCACTTACCATTGTCACCTCGTTGTCATTTTCGGTCTCACCCTCATTCTCATCTTCATCGTCGTAACAAGTAATGCTCTCTGGTATGAATGTAGAAGCTATTTCAACTTCTTTCAACTCTGGCTCTGCGATATCCTCCTCGTAATCCTGGATAGACATAATAACTCCCAATTGCCTCTCCAATATTTTTCTAAACTCTACATCATCAGCCAAATCTACACAATGTTCATTGGCGAATGCATCAAGTTCCTCAAGAGTCTCCTTTGGCTCAAAAATTTGAAGGAAAAGATCCCTATCCAGGTCACTTTCAATAACGGCTCGTAGTTCATCTACCATATCTGTAAACACTGATCTGTCATGCCACTGATTTACATAGTAGAATATTGAACTATCCTCGTCATGATAGAACTTCTTGGAATTTTGTGCAATACTATCATCCTTGCTGTACGAGAGAGAAATAGATATACATCGGCTAAACGATAAAGCATCAAATTTCTCACAGAGCACATTGAAAGATTCCGACCAATTGTCAGGATGCTCAATCGCAGCCACAAACAATAAATAGTTTCTAAAAATGTCCTTTAATGCGGCCTCGTTCTTATCTGCGAGTTTTGGTGTCAATACCATCTCTTCCCATGTAATAATAGGAATCTTCAGCATTGCACACTCCGTATAGAATACCTCTGGATCGTAGTAGAAATACGAGTCACTTATAATAGATGGGTGAAGCTTGAAATACTGCTCCAATAAGCGTGAGTTCTCACCAATATCCAGCGCATACAGCTGGCTCAAAGGAAACTTGGCCTTTTTTCTATTGCGCCATACGCACTTGTCGCTATCTAAGTACGCTTCGATTGCTCCCGTTTGATCACTATCGTGTTCGTCGTACTCAGCTGCCATCCATTTCAATATGCTCTTTCTCTTGTCCTTGTCTTCCGTATTAGAAAGGGCATACAAAGCATCGTCAAATCCTAGCGAATCTCTGAAATTAAGTTTCAAGAGAACACTATTAACTTCTGGAGTAAAACTATCATATGGGAATTTTCTACCCCAATCATCAACAAGCTTCTTATACTCTTTCAAAGACTCTGGATCATACAATTCTTCGGCTGACTTTACAACTCCAGACATGGTTGGCACGCATTTCTTACCAGAGAAATGCCCTTGCTCTATAAACTCCTCAATTCTTGAAATTGGCGCATTTTTTGCAGCCAAGAATGTGCCCCAGAAAAATAGGCTAAATGTTTGGTTATTGAGAAGATCAACATCTTCAGCTTTAAACCTATAGTGACAGTTGAAAACATCCTTTATTTGTTTATCAATATTTGTGCAATCGAGTTCATGATAGTCTTGAGATATGTACACAAGTCTATCTGATGAAATGCCGTTAGCCTCGAAGTTGCACATAATATTGTACTCTGCACCTAGGGTTAATTTTGCTTGGTCTACATACTTGTCATCCCTAGACAACAATTTAATCTTGCGAATGTTCTCAAGATGATCCTTTCGTGCTTCATCTTTCATTCTTAAGATTTCAAGAACTGTCTGCATATGGACTTCACGCGTAATCGCACCTTGATTTTGTAATTTGAGATACTCTTCAAGTTTAAGGCTTACCCATGTCTGCGAATTCTGAATCACACTAACCTTCAATTCGCTTGCCAAGTCGGCAATTAACCGTCTAGCCTCAGAACTGTATTGCGACAAAATACATTCATTAGGCAACACGATATTAGCAAAAGGCTCCATTCCATCCTTGCAGTTGACGAACAAACATTGATATATGGTCCTATAGCTTCCATCCCTTGTTTGAAGTCTAAGGGATCTTAAATGAGCCAACTCAACACCTTTATCTGAGAAAAACTCTCGAGCCTGCGCCAGCATACTTGGAACAGCAGGGTCTTCGATTTTTGAAAGGTTTGGAATAATATGATCAAACACGAGCTCATTCTGCTCTATTCTAACACCTAATGCAGCAAAGAACTCTCGCCATTCCTTTCTTGTAGTAGCTTGCTTACTTTCCAAATATTCAACCGAAATAAAGAGTGCATCTTCATCATATTTTTTGACTAGTGACTCAATGTATTGGTTATCTGGTTGTAGCGCATCTGATAAGTATATAGAGTTGTCATCAATACAATAGAAATCCTCATCGCCATCCTTGTCATATGCTATAAGAGGTAAAGATTTGAATTTCTTTATTTCGTCTGGGCACTCAGATTTCACCCATCTCCAAAACTCAATATTGCAGTCCTTTGATTTGATATTAGACTCTAATTCCTTGGTTTTTGCTACCAAAATATCCTTAACGAAGTTCTTAACTGACAGTTCTCGAACATTAAAGACTCTAGTAATAAACGACTTAAGAGTCTTGATCTCATCGTTGGAAAGGCCCTCAAAGTATGCTTCATCTAGAGAATATAACCAGCCACTATCTGACCATTCTTTTGTGCTCAATTCCTCATACAAATCAGAATAGAAGAAACTATCGCTGTCTGCGACACCATTGACTGATTCGCCTTCTCCATTGATGTAGTATAAGTAGTATTTTAGCAAATCGTCATCTTCAAAACAAGATGCATTTGCAAATACAAACTTCACAAACGAGATGCTGTCAGAGCTGTTTTCAAAATTGGCATTTATATCGCTAACATATTCCGCTGACTTAATGATGCTGTTTACAATCACATCATCACTATAGTCTAAAACTCCGAGTACCGTTCTCAGATATTTGTCAACAAGTTCGCAATCTTCCGCTAGGTAGTTAGGATGAATAAAATCCACCCATTCATCATTTATCCAGGACTTTGCCTTTAGTTTTAAACCATCATCAGACTTAAAGAAAACGAGCCTATCAAAATCTGCAATAACCTCACCGCAGGAATTTACAAAAGATAAGTTTTTAATTCCATCTATACTAACATTGCACTGAGCTAGGAAATGGAAAAATTTAACTGAATTATCCAACCTCTCTAGCAGCTCTTGCCCATATGAGTTATCCATTATTTCGCTCACAAAATCGTCTGCGACAAACTCCTTAAAGATGCCTTTTGTTTGCGATGCCCACTTTTCGTTGTCTTTAAAAAAGTTTCTTACCTCTAGCGATAAATGAGGAAGGAAGTCGTCAACAAAGCATGACAAATCTGAAAGATATATGTCTATATCCTCGTATATATCCTCAGCAGAATATAGACAGCCATCCTCACCGAGAAATATAGTCTTACCATCATCAACAAACGACTGCAACAACTCGCTTTCAATCAGGAAGTTTAAGTAATTAGCATTATTTTGGGGTACTTTAAACCAATTCAAGAAGTTTATATTGGCAAACATACCTTTTAGTGAGTCAATGTCGAACTCCATGCCGTCGGCATGATACTCTTCAATAAACTCCTTAAAATAAGGCTTACTACGCAATTCTGGATGGGCAAAAAATTCATCATCTTCTCTGTCCCATCCATGACCATTTGCAAATGAAACAATTTCATCATCAGACATTATACCTGTCAAAGATAATCCCGTTGAGTCAAAAATAACGCTATTAATATTTTTGAGCTCTACATTGCCATCTTCAAGCACTGGTATAAATTCTACTTCTTCGATAGCCTCTGTAAAACCATCTCTTAAATTCTCAATAAAGGTTTCGTAGTTTGTTACATCCTCAAAACTTGGTATTAATGAGAATATTGAGTCGTAATCGTATTGCGCAGACCCTGCTAATTGCTGCAGCCACTCTACCAGCTTGTATCCTGCTATTCTGCATATTTCAAAATTAACATCGAGTTCCTCGATATCATCACGAGGACCAGTTGGAATCATATCAGTATTGAGCAAAAATGGCAAGCCTAGCCTAGCCTTCTTCGCTGGCAAGTAACAATATAGACATGTATCACTTACCGGTTTAAGGATGCGATCCTCTCTCTCGCAAGCGAACTTTACGGTTGTTTTATAAAAATCCCTATACTTTTCAGGAATTTTTGTATCACCTTCTTTGATACTTCTATTTATGCTCTCTCTTGTTTCTGGGGATATGTCTGCAGGTGTTAAATCAGATATACACCATTTATCTGACTCCTTGGAACGAACAATGGGTTCTTGGCCTATGCACGAGAACTTTACAGATTGAATGTATGGTATAAATAAAAGGACTCGTTCCGTTTCGAACACCTTATTGAACAACTCCCTATAATTGTTTGCACCCGCATACAGCGTGCTCTTTTTTGTTGGTCGCAAGGCAAATTGGACCTTGAAGAATTTTGGATTGACAGAATCTAACGCATCTCTTACTTCTGTATCCAGTTGATTTGTGCTTGTCCATATTGGGAGAATCTGCCATGGAATATCAAGGATGTCTTTACTATCCGCCCAATCAAATCTAAATGTAAAATCTCCTGTTCTTAAGAAGACATAGTTGTTGTCCAGGAATACAGTCTTAAAGCCTATACCCTTATAGCCAATTGCCTCAGTATTGTCCGTTTTTTCCTTATCATTGATATTGCATATTGCAGCTATGTTTCTTGGCGAGAAATAGGCTCCAGAATGCTGGAATATTAAGTAGTTTTCTGTCAGCCTAAATTCAACACTAACAGGGATCTTATTTCCATCTCTATCTTTACAAGGATAATCATTTGCATTCTGCAATAACTCGTATATGAAAATCTCCTTACCACTTGCCGTAAGCTGATTTTTAAGCGTATCAAGAGTTTTAACAATAATTTGAGAAGCACTACCAGGATAATCAAGAATATCATCATGGATACACTGTACTATATCTTTTGGCTCGAATATTTCTACGGGTTGCTTAGTGTCAATGTAAAATATTGGTGTAGGGTCAAGACTTCGCAAAACCCACGAAAACTTGTAGTATTTTCGCGGTTGTTCAATAGTCAAGAAGTCGCTTTTACCAGATATTGTGAAGGCATACTCCTTATCACCTCTTTGGACTTTTGCAGTGATCTTCGAGAAGTCTGAACGACGAATGTCAGTTACTCGATATCGCCCCTCTTCTTCATTGACATCAATAAATCCAATGAAATAGTTGTCTTTGAGTTTCCAATTTTTTCTGATAAGTTTTTCATCTTCCGATATATTCCTACGAACAGTTAATCTGCTTTCTACACCAAGCACATTTGCATTTGATTTTTCTCGCACTCCACTTTTCCCGCGATGTACACTAATAACATTACTAGTGCCACGGTCTTCTGCATTATCAGCCGAAAGTAATATCTTTTGTCCGGGAATAAACCATCCCTTATATTTGTAAGGGATTTGGTTTATGAAAGTTCTATTATATGTTACTGATGTTATTCTCGCTGTCTTTTCAGTAGTGAAATAGGCGTAAAGTTTCCCGTCCTTATTCTTGAAAACAAAAACCGTTCTTGCATCGATTACTGCCTTAATGGAGTCATCAACCTGCGGATCATCATGCAAGTATGTAATAGTTTTTTCAAACTTACGAGCAAGTTCCTTAGACTCTTCCACAAAGGATTCTTCTGGTTTCATCACCTGCTTTGGACCTGTGTAGTACCCAATGAGACGCATCTTAAAATCGAAAGCCATAGGAATATAAATTCTTTAATATTTGTTTAAACACATAAGGGACAAATGAATTTTATTCTTTATTACTCAGGAGTGCATCCAACTGCGCCTGCAGCTCTTCGCGTTTGGGCAAGTATAGTTGATACTTTGCTGCGAATAATTGGTTTGTGATACCCTGCAAAGCGTACTCCATTAACAGCTCGTCCTTTCTTGCACCAAGCACAATACCTACAGGCGGATTGTCATCAGGTTGGCATACTTCTGTTTGGAAATAATTGAGATAAAGATTCATCTGCCCAATATCACCATGCTTTATCTCAGCTCGCTTCAAATCAATAAGTACATAGCATTTAAGGATGCAGTGATAAAAGACTAAATCTACTTTGAATACTCGACTACCGATATGCATCTGATATTGGCGACCAATGAACGCAAAACCTCGTCCCAGTTCCAATAAGAAATGCTCCATATTGGCTTTCAATGCAACCTCTAATTCGCTTTCCTTATATCTTTTCTTTTGGGGCAGACCTGTAAATTCAAGAACGAACGGGTCTCGGATTATGTCTTGTGGTTTCATTACCTGATGACCTTCATTCGCCAAAGCCAATACGCCCTCTTTGTCGGTGCTCAATGCAAGACGCTGAAATAGACAACTTTTCATTTGTCTTTTCAACTCGCGCACCTTCCATCCCTCATTAATGCATTGCTTCATGTAGAATTGCATTTCCAATGGGTCGTCGCACTTCAATATTTCAAAGTAATGGCTCCATGTCAATATGTGAGACACTGTCTCACTTTTTGGGAATGAAAGATAGAATTTTCTCATATAAAGCAAGTTGGAGCGACTAAATCCTCTTCCATTTTTCAAGGTGAGATCTTTCGCAAGATTTACCAACAACTGCTTACCATATTCTGCTCTGACCTTTCCACCTTGTTCAAACTCTACAATATATTTGCCTGTCTGCCAGTTTGCTTCTAGTAGTTCTGTGTTTACAGCATTGATGGCCTTCTCTTTGGCTGTAACCCAAAGGGAAGAAATATTATCAATCAACTGATTGTAATCATCAGTTGCAACAGCCTTATTTTGTATAATCAAATCTTTGCTCATACCCCTTGCGACATTAGATATTGTTTATACTCTCTAACGATTAACTCTTTTATATCAACCCCAAGCAAATCTGAGATTTTAAGTAAGCTATTGAGGTCGGGTTGCGATGAGTTGGTACACCATTTTGAAACGGTTGACGGGTTTACACCCAACTGTTCAGCCAACCATTTGTTGGTGCGTTTTTTCTCAACTAGAACTACTTTTATGCGGTTTATATCTTCCATAACTTTGTTCGTTTACAACAAATTTAGTGAATTTATTTCACTTTAACTGCAAACAAGAGGATTTATTTTATCCCTATGTTTAAAATTAGAGTTCATATGACGATGAATCTTCTTTGTAGTAATTTAAAGAATAGGCTACATAAATAGGTCTTATCTGATTAAAAAGTATTTTTGTCAACATTCCCATTGTCATAATTCCTTCAATACCATGTATATTCGTTGTTCTTATAGCTCTATTATCAGCGACATATAGATTAATATTTTTGATCTGTTCTTTTAATTTGGTTGTTTCCCTTCTTGAAAGCCAAGAATAAGAAATTCCAAAGTTGCCAAATAATCCCATGAAGGAATCTATATCCAACATTAAGAACATAATAACTTTTCCAAGTATAATATCTATTATAAGTTGTTTGGAAAATGGTAAGAACAGCAAAGGAGTGTCCATTGTATTCATAACTTGGCGTATATCAACAAGTATTTTATGCTCTATTTTTTGGTCTTTGGCTATATATTCTAGTAGTGGCTTCCCTAAATATCTCCATTTATTTTTATATATACCTATATGTAAACAGTTATCAACGACAGTATATGCCCAAAATTCTCTCTCTGACAACTGTTTCTCTAAAGCGGACAGCTCTTGGTAATAGTATAAAGTGTCTTCTTCTGGAGCTAATATTTTAATATTTCTATCAGTTACTGGGTCATGCCCTTTGTCAGTATTTATAATGTTCATCTCGTCGGAAGCAACTTCATGTTGCTTTAAAATTCGATTTATTTGGTCAAGCCCTTTTGGGTCATCTTTATACTTATCATAAAGAGCTTCTGTAGACATTATGGAATCCCTAAGTTTGCTAAGATCTTCTAAGATTTCTATATTTTTATCTCCTTCCTTAACTTCTATTAGAGTTACTTTTCCATCTACTATCCCAAACAAATCGCCAATTTGGACATAACTTGTTATGTCTGTCAATAATACAAAATTATCAGGATTAGAGTTTATCTTATTTGCGGCCTCTAATACTGACTTATAGTTGGTTTCTTCTAAAGTTTTATTTCCAGGAACGTTTTGAAAAAAACGTCGCGAAATATGCAATTTCCCTTGAATTAATTGCCAAAATATAGTGTTTGCAAATTCTTTTAATACAGTCTCTTTGTATTCAAGAATATGAAGAGATGCAGATAACTGCGATTCTTTGTCTTTTGCTTTTTCTCTCCTTGCTATTTTAATTTGTCTTTTTATATCACCTTGTTCTTGTTGTATTTCTATTAAATTATCAATAATGAGCATTTGTGCTTTCTTAAACCCAGCATGAATCACCCTAATTGTTTTTTGAATATATTCTTTAGTTAAGAAACATGAATGTCCTTTTGTGACAGCTTCTCTAAAAATCTTTTTTATTTTGGAGTTCTTTTCTAAAGGGAATATGACTTTAACTAGTTTTACAACAAGACTTTCAAACTTTGCCCCTAATAATGTTTCTGAATGAGTTTTACCATGTTTTTTATTGACAGTTCTTCTTAAGCATTTACATTGGCTATAATGTCCTCGCTTTTTTCTTCTATACTTCTTTTTAGAATGAAAACGTAACAATTTCCTTCTCTTAATTCTATTATGCCTATGAGCCATGAATCATTATTTTAGTATTTATATTAGTTTAGAATAATCCCTCGTTTCCGACATTCTCACTCTGGTGAAGTTTCTCCATAATCTTGTCGGCTATCTCGTCTGACGACAGTTTGATATAGTCGAAGAATGTACGTTGGTCTTTATGTCCACTGATTGACATCATCTGCACGGTATCGAATAGTCCAGTAAGGTAGAGATTGGTGATTCCACTTCGGCGGGCGGTGTGCGATGTAACCAAGTCGTAGCGATATTTGATAACATCACCATCATCGTTACGCATAAATTCTGCATCGCCACGTTCTTCCATTTCTCGTTCGCGCATGGTGAGTTTGGTTATCTCTGTCTTTTGCAATGATGGAACCTCTTCGGATAGCCGTTTGAGTATATCCTTTATATATCTATTGAGAATGACATCTGAAATCTCGGGGATATTAAAGTCGTAACGCTCGGCAATGCGCAGTAGGTTGTCGTTCATAATGGGAACAACAACCGGGGTACTGGTTTTCTTTTGTATCAAGCGCACAACCTTGTTGCCTCTTGCTGTGGTGGTAAAGTTATTGGCTGTAAGTGCAGAATAGTCGCTATATCTCTGACAAGTGTAACAACCAACCAAAAATACATCGCGCACTTGTGCATCCAAGCCCTCTAATGGCATTTCGTACAAGGCCTGAAGCTCAGCGTCGTTCAAATAGATTTCCTTTGCTTTATCACATTCGCGTACACGGATTTTTGAGAAACACTTTTCGGCAACAGAATTGTTGTGGAACCTGGCTTTATGGGCATAGCCAACCATCGCACGGAAACAAACAAGGTATTTGTTAATACTCTTGGGCATATAACCATCTTTCTCCAGCATGAAAAGAAACTTATCTACCAATCGTTGATCGATGCTCTCCCATGTGAACGGGTATTTTTTATAGAAACGTTCAAGAATGAGCCTAAATGATTCCCAGACTTTACAGGTGTTGGCACTATAGGTATTACCATTGTGCTTGATGGAACCCTCTCTGATTCCTGCAATGAAGTCATTGAGGAAAGTTCGTACATCTTTTTTACGGGCTTCCTCTGCAGCTTGCTTCTTCTGCTTGCGTTCTTCTTCCTCTTTGCGTTGCTGTTCTCTGATTTCGGCAAAGACAATAGACTCAACCGCACGGTCTATGTGGGCATCTTCAAATTTACCCTAACTCAACAGTTCTTCCAATGCCTGGTCGATGGCACACATCTTACGATAAATAGTCTGCCCATCTTTGGTTCGGTAGAACTTCTCCAAGCTTGCAGCATCCCTATTTGCTCTCTCCCATACATTGCGGTCAATCACAATTCTCGTATTGACATTCTTGTCGATTTTAGGAACGCGCTTTCTTATACGAACGAATAATGTAGCCTCTTTATTTGTACCTTTTCTCAAAAAGTAGTTGCCCATAACTTTTTCTTTATGTTTTCACCACAAATTTAGCGAAACTTTTTGAGATTTGTCACCACATTGTCACCACATTTTCAAAATTAGCTTAATATTGACTTTTCAAAAGAAATTTGTAAAGTACTATATTTCAATACATTTCTTATCTCTTTTAATTTTCGTGATTAAATTAAATAAAGAAAATAGAGTTCTGGTGGCACCACTTTAAAGAAAAGCAATTAGTAGTAAACTCCTGATTTCTAGACGAAATCGGGAGTTTTTGTTTTCTTGCAAGACGCAAAAAAGTGCGGAATATGACCGCTTCCGGTGTCACACAAGGTGGGGCGGGAATCTCCATCGAAAAAGGCTCCTTTTTACTAAGTTTGCAACACCTCACACAAATATACAACAGTTTTGGGCTTTATACAATAAGCCACCGAGAGACTGCACCTTGTCGGCCGCACCTTACCTAGCATTTGAAGAGCTGCCATATCTTTGCTTACACTTGCCTCTTACAGGCCGATACAGCGAGGATATTGCACGCCCTCATCCTTTCTTCCGTTACATCATAAAAATCCCGGCCGCAGCCTGCGCGAGGTCTGCGGCCGGGAAAAGCATGTTAAACAGATATTCAGTCGCGTTTTGGGCTATACACGTCCCTTGCGGCTACGACGAACAGCCAGCACAAGTGCCGTCACAAACCCGATCAGTACAAGAGCAATGGCCACGTAGGCAATGGTCTCGGTCACAGTGATGCTCGTCGGGCGGAACTCCATGACGACAGTATGCTTGCCGGCCGGCACGTGAATAGCGCGCAGGGTATAGTTGGCCCGCCCTACCTCGACAGGATTTCCGTCGACAGCGGCAGTCCATCCCGGATAATAAATCTCCGAGAAAACAACTACGCCGCCTTTCGGCGAGTTGACCTCGTAGTGCATCTCATTCGGTGCGTACTTCGTAAGTCTCACGCTGCATCCAGCCGTTGGCAGAGCGTCGCCTATGGCAGACTTGAACTTGGCATCCGCCACGGCTTCATGTTTCAGGTTAAGACGTCCAAGTGCGGCCATCTCATCGTCGGCTGTATTCACATACTGTACGCGGTCGACGAACCAAGCCTCGCCATTGGCATAAGGATTCCGGACGGGAATGCCCTGTCCGTCCTGGCTTGGGAAGATGAAGTAACGCGTGTTCAGCATGTTGAGCACGGGGAAGATGGAGTCGCCCGATACAAGGCTCATGTCGGCTCCGGCCGAAGCGACAGCCGAAGGCCGCATCGAGTTCCGGTTTGAGATGGCGGTCGATAAGGTCCTGATAACGGCGAAGTTTGGCAGCATGATATCCGCCGATGTTCTTGTGCCATGCGCCGATGGTGTTGTCGTTGAAAGTGTCATGCGTCAGGTCGACAACACGATAGTCAATCCCCTTGTCCTGCAAGATGAACTCGTCGGCCCGCGTCTTTTTCGCCTCGGTCACCTGGGCAGGTTCCGTGAAGTTATCATCGTTCAGATAGTGACGGTTGACGTTCCACATATCCACAAGCGACACAAGGATAAACACGGCGCAAAGCAGCCAGGCCTTCAACTTGCCTCTTCCGTAAAGCCACAGCAGCAATGCGCCAAAGGCGATGATACCGAACGAGCGCCAAGCCGACGCCGTGAGGATAGCATGGCGGACAGAGGCGATACTCTCGCGATACGTAGCCAAGAAGTCGGGCGGGAAGATTCGTCCAAGCTGCGTGAAGATATCAGCCTCTTGCATTGAGAGGCAGTCGCCGAAGAACAATCCGGGGAAGAGCGCGAACAGCAAAGCCACGCCGCCGGTCAGTCCGAAGCTGACGTAAAAATAAACAGGCTTCTGCTTTAACAGCTCCGGCTGACGGATCACGGCTGCCAGTCCCAACATAGCCAGCAGCGG
>ERZ779669.688-NODE-688-length-19085-cov-3.287914_pt1 | contig 19085 bp, 17 predicted proteins | sample MGYA00511372_ERZ779669 | MGnify/ENA primary metagenome ERZ779669 (study PRJEB29588, sample SAMEA1967891) | human gut metagenome | biome: human gut; feature: human-associated habitat; material: faeces | place: Denmark | collected 2008/2010 ... | reverse complement strand
GGAGTCCGCTACATGGGCTATGGCCAAGGCAAAGAACAAGGAAGTGGCGGCCTTCGAGCTGAAGGTGGCACAGAAACAGAGTGAATATCTCGACAGGCTGAGAACCGTGCAGGACTCCATTGCCACGGCAAAGCAGGTGGCCGAAATCGGTCAGGATGCTGCCTGGTGGGACAAGCTGATATATAATGTGGAGAATCTAGGCTCGACCATCAACAACTACGCCCAAAGGGCTGCCGTGGCGGCTGAGACGAAGGTCAGTGAATGGATAAACGATGTAATACGCTTTGTCGGGGAACTGATTTTCCAGATGTCGTATTACGGGATGCTCGTGGCACAGAGGATTTTCATGGCCATCATGATGATATTCTGTCCGATCATGTTTGCCCTCTCGCTGGCACCGCCATGGAACTCGGCCTGGAGCCAATGGATGTCAAAGTTTCTTTCCCTCTCGTTATGGGGATTCGTGACCTATATGTGCATCTATTATATAGACTTCATCCTTCTTTATAACCTGCAGCAGGATCTGGTGGCATACGACCACCTGCTGCACGGATCGGTAAATTCCTGGGAACAGATTGGTGCACTGGGACTGCAGGGAATAGGCTCCAACTGTATGTATGCCATGGGTATGCTCGTTGGTGCCTATATCATACGCTTCGTTCCTGAAGTGGCTTCATGGCTGATTCCGGGAGGTGTAAGTTCTGGTACGGGTTCCGTGGCAGGTTCGGCTGCAATGGGCATCACTTCGGCTGCAGGTGGTATGGCCGGAAGTATGGCAGGTTCTGCCATGAAAGGAACAGGTTCAGCTGTCAGGTCATTGGTCAAATAACTTAAAATCTTTCATTATATGCTTATCGAATCACTTGCACAGAAAACCAGACTGGCCATGATGACGGTATTTGCGGTAATCGGAGGCTGCACCGTCATCTGTGCCTTTACGGTCTGGTGCTGCATTTCTCTGGTCAATGAGGAAAGGCAGCAGATTTATGTACTTGACGGAGACATTCCGTTTCTTGCTGAGCGTGCACGGCTGGAGGCCAATTTCACTATGGAAGCCAAGGCGCACATACAGCTGTTCCACCAGTATTTCTTCAACCTGCCGCCCGACAACGACTATATCAAATGGACGGTAGGGAAAGCAATGTATATGGCTGACGGAACTGCACTGAAACAGAAACAGGCCATGGACGAGAACGGTTTCTACTCGGACATCATTTCCTCTTCGGCTGTCTGCACCATCATGTGTGACTCCATTCAGTTTGACGAACATGAACGGAAGTTTACCTATTACGGTACGCAGCTTATCAAGCGCAGGACCAGGGACATCAAACGCTCGATGGTGACAACAGGTTACATCGAGTCCGTACCGAGGACAAGGAACAATCCGCACGGTCTGCTCATTACCGGCTGGAGGACTCTTGAAAACAAGGATTTGGACTATTGATATACTGATATTATGAAATCATTCAGAAAAAAGATACAGGAAAGCCGTCTGAAAACGCATCTGCTTGTCAGGTCGTGGTTGCAGCCCAAACTGGGTGTCATCGGAACAAGATACCGTCTGGCCGCAAGAATCAGACTGGCCAACAGATGTGCGGCTAAACATCCGAAAACGACATTCGCAGGTGTAGCGGGAACGCTGCTTCTGCTACTTGTCAGTACCGTTGCCATAGATTCCGGCAACGGGAAACAGAGTGAACCGGATGTCAGTTCGATAGCCGCAATGGAACCGGTGTTTCATGGATTCCGTACCATCCAGGCAAACAAGGACATTCACCGCAGTGCATTGACGGACATGACGGTAAAGGGACAGTTACTGCATCATGAACTGGACTCCATGATTGCCATACCGATAAAGAGCCGTGAGGATTCCTTGCGGATCATCCTCAAATACCGGCAGCTGGAAAATATAGTCAAATCCATTAAAAACAATGATAACCCATGATTAAGATTAATTTCAAACAGCCCAAGTATATCTTTCCGCTGGTCATATTCGTTCCGCTGTGCGCACTGGTATACTTTGTGATGCAGACCTTCTCCGGCGGTGAGGAGACTGCCGGAACGGTAGCTACAGACCGTATCAACATGGAACTTCCCCAGGCCAATGCCGAGGAAGCTGGAGACAAGATGTATGAGATGTCCAGACGTTTCGGTGACGAGGATGCCTTCACAGCCGTCAGCGGTATCGGAGAAGAAGAACAGAAGAAGGAGGAACTGGAACACGGCTACAGCGAGGAAGAACTGAACCGTCTGGATGCTGCTGAAGCTGAAAGACAGCGGCAGCAGAGGGAACTTGAAGAACTGGAACGTTCCCTTGCCGAATCAAGAAAGCATATCAATGCATATGCTTACGGGAACGGTCCTTCGGGAAACAGTGAAACGGGTTACGGAGGTATGGGATATTCCTCACAGGATGAGTTTGCACGTGACCTTGAAGAGATTCAGCGAAGGAGCTATGAACGGCAGAAGGCAATTGAAAGCGGACTGGGTATCAAAGACCCGGAAGCAGAGGAAGCGGAAAGAAAGCACAGGGCTGATTCCATAGCCAGAGTACGTCAGGAGGAAAGGGAACGTAACCGTCCGAGTCTGGTAATCAAGTCCGATGACACCAATGCCGACAGGTTCAATACGGTTACTGCTCCGGATGAATTTGCTGAAAACAAACTGATACGTGCCATGATTGACCAGACTACAAAGGCGCATGAAGGTACACGTCTGCGGTTCAAACTTCTGGATGATGTGACGGTAAGCGGCACAAAGCTGAAAAAGGGTACTTACCTCTATGGTACAGTGACAGGTTTCGGACAGCAGCGTGTCAGGGCTTCCATAACCAGTATTCTTATCGGCGACAGGTTCATCAAGGTCAAGCTTTCTGTATTTGACAATGACGGTATGGAAGGCTTCTATGTTCCAGAATCGGCTTTCCGTGATTTCATGAAGGATGCAGGTTCCAATACGGTACAGCAGAATATCAGTTTTGAATCCAGTGACGGTTACGGTACAGGTATTTCTACGGAGGCCATTGCCCTCCAGTCACTGCAGAATATGTATAACTCTGCAACTTCTGCCATATCTTCCAATATCAGAAAGAACAAGGCGAAAATCAAGTACAATACCATCGTTTATCTGATAAACTCGGAGGATGCACGCTGATATATCTGAATACAGCAAAGAAAATTATAGTAACATTTTAATATTTCAATATGAAAACCAGAATTATTCTGATAATATGCCTTATCACAGGCATAGCCGTACATCTGTCGGCCAACGAGAAGATATACATCAACCGGGAAGTGACCACGCACATTGTAATGCCAGAAAACATCAAAATGGTGGATATTTCCACTACTAAAATTATAGGCAACCAGTGTACAGACAATATCGTCCGCATCAAGCCTTATCTGGAGAATGATTCCATATCATCTGAAGGTTACAGCGAAAACGAACTGTTGGGTACACTCACCATTATCGGTGAGCGTCATATTGCCCAGTATGACATCCTCTATACCGAATCACCCAAATATGCTTCTACCATCTACAATGTATCCTACAATGAGACGCAGTCCTATATCAATCCGGAGGTTTCCATGCCGATGGCCGAAATTGCACGATATGCCTGGGCTGTCTATGGAAACAGAAGAAAATTCAACCAGATTGTATCAAACAAAAACGGAATCAGGGCATACATCAACAATATCTATTCCATCGGTGACTATTTCTTTCTGGACTATACGCTGAAGAACAAAACAAGGATTGCATACGATATAGAGGAAATTAGGGTAAAACTTACTGACAAAAAGGAAACAAAGGCAACAAATTCACAGACCATAGAGCTTACTCCGGTATTCTCCATGAACAACACCCGTAAGTTCAAGAAGGACTACAGGAACGTGCTCGTGCTTCCGAAGCTGACTTTTCCTGAAGAGAAGGTGCTCCGTCTGGAGATTTCCGAAAATCAGATAAGCGGACGTGTGGTGGTACTCACCATCGAGTATGAGGACATTCTCAATGCGGACGGCTTCGACTCGGATATTCTGGATGGTGCCGACTATTACCCCTACTATTATATTGATCATTCCATAAAAAGATAGGCCATGAAGAAGATTCTGTTCATTCTGTTTTGCTCGGTTGCATTCATCGGTGCATCGGCACAGACCGGAAAGGTTTCCGTCAATGCCGGATTCCTTTTTCCAAGTACGCTGAATGCCACTTTGGGTTATGAGTATCCGCTTTCATACGGAAATGCGGTAGAAGTATATGGTGAGGTCGGGAATCACTGGCAGAAACCGGTATGTCACAATTTCTGGAAAGGATATTTCTGGGATGGAGGTATGGTTTACAAGCACCGTCTGGCACGGTACAAGAACGGCATGATGCGCCTTCGTCTGGGGCCACAGTTCGGTGCAGTACAGAAAAAATTCTTCTTCGGACTGGAGGCCGGATTTGAATACAGCTATGTGTTCCGCAGCGGACTGGAGTTCTCTGTCATACAGAAGAACAATGTGAACTTCCTGCATGGGGATACCTTCCGTAACGGTCTGCTGTTGGGTATAAAGGTTCCATTTTAGCAAATTCATATACAGTTAGAGCGTATGGCATTTGAGGAGACAAGGGAACAGCAGCAGATGTACAACTACTTCAGGAGCTGCATCTATATCTTTCTGATTATTGAAATTATCATGAACCTACCTGTTACGGCAGACAACAGGGTTACGCAGTTCGTACTCGACCTGCTGGCACGGTTCAGGGTATTCAATTCCGTATCGGGATGCAAGGTGGCCGAACTTATATGCATCTGTATTGTCTGTATTGGCACAAAGGCTGAGAAGTCACTGAAGTTCAATGTGAAGACAATGGTCATCTATCCGGTACTGGCCGGTCTGACACTTGTAGGGCTTTGTTTTGTATTCCATGGCATGAGTTTCGGATTCAGCTGGCTGGGATTTCCGGCCAACCGTCTTCTGTATGCGGTGTGTTCGGTAGTGGGTACCATGCTGGTACATCAGGGACTGGATGGGATTGCCAAATATTACAACTACAAGGTTGGTGAGGACCGTTTCAACTTTGAGAACGAATCGTTCCAGCAGTCTGAAACACTGGTCAGCAATGATTATTCGGTGAACATTCCGATGATATACTACTGGAAAAAGAAAATGCACAGAGGATGGATCAATATCATCAATCCGTTCCGTGGCACGATTGTACTTGGTACGCCGGGTTCAGGTAAGTCTTTCGGTATCATTGACCCATTCATCAGGCAGCATTCAGCAAAGGGTTTTGCCATGATGGTATATGATTTCAAGTACCCGACACTGGCCAGGACGCTTTTCTACCAGTACTGCAAGAACCGCAAGGCAGGCAAACTGCCTCAGAACTGCGGATTCCGTACCATCAACTTTACTGATGTGGAATACTCCAACCGCATCAATCCGATTCAGCGGAAATATATCCCGGATCTAGCTGCAGCTTCTGAAACGGCGGCTACTCTTTTGGCCTCGCTCAACAAGGGAGGTGGAGAGAAGAAGGGCGGATCGGAAGCATTCTTCACCAACTCTGCGGAAAACTTCCTGGCTGCCATCATCTATTTCTTTGTAAACTTCCATCCGGTCGGATTCAGGAACGGCAGGAAACTGAAGCGTTTCATATCACTGGAGGGAAAGAAGCTGGAGATTGTCATACGCAACTGGGATGACTTCAATGCCATCGACAAGGACGGCAATGTGGTGCTTGATTTCGTGGATGAGAACGGCAATGATGTGTCGACTGACGAGGACCGTATGTTTGTTGACCTGAACGGATACAGCTATAAGGACAGGACAGGCAGGAAGATACTGATTCAGAGGTGCTGGTATGAGGACGAGCATGGCAATGAGGTGGAACCGGATACCGTAACCGGCGAGTTCTCGGACATGCCGCATGTGCTTTCATTCCTCGGAAGGCCATACGACCAGGTATTCAATATCCTGATGCAGGATGACAGGATTGCTTCACTGATGGCTCCTTTCAAGAGTGCTTACGAGAACAAGGCCAATGACCAGCTGGAAGGTATGGTCGGTACGCTACGTGTGAATGCCGCACGCCTTGTTTCTCCGGAAGCTTACTGGGTATTCACCGGGGATGATTTCGACCTGAAGATTTCTGACAAGGCTAATCCGGGCTATCTGGTAATAGCAAATGACCCGGAAAAGGAACAGGTTATCGGCTCGCTGAATGCACTGGTTCTGAACCGACTGATTACAAGGGTGAACTCAAAGGGTAACATCCCGGTAAGCATCATAGTGGACGAGCTTCCGACACTGTATTTTCACAAGATAGACCGTCTTATCGGTACGGCACGCTCCAACAAGGTAGCCGTAACTTTAGGTTTCCAGGAGCTTCCACAGCTGGAAGCTGACTACGGCAAGGTCGGTATGCAGAAGATTATCACCACCTGCGGTAATATCTTCATGGGTGCGGCACGTAACAAGGAGACGCTGGAGTGGGCACAGAATGATGTGTTCGGAAAGGCAAAGCAGACTTCACGTTCCATTTCCATCAATGACCACAAGGTATCAACCACAATCTCTGAGAAGATGGACTTTCTGGTTCCTGCAGCAAAGATTGCGGATATGGCTACCGGATGGCTGGCCGGACAGGCGGCACGTGACTTTACGGCTACCGATGACAGTATGCTTGACCATTTTGACATCGAACAGTCGGAAGAGTTCAAGACTACCAAGTATTTCTGCAAGACACACTTTGATATGAAAAAGATTAAGGACGAGGAAAAGCACTATGTTTCTCTTCCAAAAATATATGAGTTCAAGAACGACAAAGAGAAGGAAATCCTGCTCAACCGTAACTTCAAGCGTGTGAACCAGGAAGTGGAGGATATGGTAAAGGAACTTCTCGGTATCAGTTAAATATGTAATTTATGAATATGACCTTAAAACCGGCATTCGGACTTAGCGGCAGTGCCCTGAAAGTCATTGCCATGATTTCCATGGTGATAGACCATATTGCTCTCTATCTGATGGAGCACGGTACCGTATTATACGAAACGATGCGCTGTATCGGGCGCATCGCTTTTCCTGTGTTTGCCTTCCTGATAGCAGAAGGATTTATCCATACAAGAAGCAGGTACAGGTATTTCTTTACTCTGCTGGGCTTTGCCGTAATCAGTGAAATACCCTGGTATCTGCTGAATGGTGCTGACGGGACACATAATGTGATGTTTACACTGGCTTTGGGTGTGGCCACGCTCATGGTTCTTGAAAATCTTCTGCAACGTAGTCTGGTACTGGGATTTCTTTGGACACTTGGCATGGCCGGACTCGTTTCATGGCTTGGAGTGGATTATGAGTGGAGAGGGATTCTTATTATTGTTATATTTTACCTTTTTAATGGATATGGTCACACTTTTCCATATAGTATAGGTATGCAATTTTTTTGCACATTTACTTTGATGATGTACTATGGGGTAATCGGTGCTATAATGGCTTGCATGTTTCAATATCTGTATAATGGAACAAGGGGATTTATACAGGGAAGCATAGCTAAATATGGATTCTATGCTTTTTACCCTGTACATTTATTATTAATTATACTATAATATTATTATAATTAATCAATACATTCTTCATTGTTTATAAAATGTTTAATATTTGATCTCCATACACAATAAAAATCATCTCTATTCCCCCAAATAAACACACCCTCCAACATTTGAGGCCATTCTTTTCTTATTAAATCTACATCAGAAGAATAATTATAAAGCCAAGAAATAAGACACATTAGTTGAAAATCATGTGTACAAAATATATCTATTGTTGACTTTTTATTACCTATACCAAAAATAAAATCAAGTTGTCTATTTGCACATTTATGTATTGAAATAAATCCTGGTAGTATATCATTATTTAACATCTTAGAAACTACTAATTTCCCATTTTTTTCTTGATGAAAAGTTTTTTCTGATAATACTAAATCAGAAGAATAAAATCTTCTCATATCTATAGTATTAATAGTAGTTGTATTACTTATACAAGTTCCTTTTAAGATAAATTGACATGTTTGAATACATCTAAGAAGTTGACTTGAATAAATAACTCCAATAGGGCAGCAAAGTCCTAGTCCGAATTTAAATGCCATTTCTTTTCCTTTTATGGTCAATGATATATTATCTGAATTATCAATCCCTTTTATAGATGGGCGGTATGAATGCCGCAGAATCAACTTTACATTTACATCTGGAGGTATTATTTCTGCAGATTGTACCATAGTTGGATATATTGAATATATTTTCATTGTATCAAGCTGTTAAAAACATTATTATACTTAAAAAAAACACTCTTCCAACTATAGTCTATAGCATTATTAAATTGTTCACTGAGTATATTTTCAATATTATTAAAACCATATATAATTGATTGCTCATTATATGATGCAAGATAACCAATTCCTACATTTTCTTTAAATAATTCATTAGTGCCCCCTACATTGGTTGCAAAAATTTTTGTCCTGACTGAAATTGCCTCCATCATACTTCTTCCCATTGTTTCTGTATGAATATAAAATCCGTCTCCACTTTGTTTCAAATAATTTATAGATGTATTTATAAGAATATCAGAAGCCGCAATAATCTTTAAAGTTTCGTCATTGGAAAGCTCTCCCATAAATGTAAATTGATTATTATTAAGGTTTTCTATACACCAATTCTCAATATCGGTTTTAAGTATTCCTGATCCAACAAAGATTAAATGACATTCATTGTATGCATGTGACTTTAAGAAAATTCTTAATGCAGGCATTATTCCCTTAAAAGGAACAAATCTACAAGCAAACAGCAATATATACTTCTGTTCTATCTTTAATTTTTCTCGGAGTTCTGTCTTAATAATATCTTTCTTTTCTCTAAAAAATTCAGAAAGATATTCATTTACCCCTCCTCTAATTTTTATAATTTTTATAGGTAATACAGAAAGCTTTTTAAGTAAAGATACGGAATAATCACTATTTGCAATTATATAATTGAGTTTATTAATGCTATGTTTCCATAACATTCTTCTTTGAGAGTAAGAAAAGCTACCACGATTCCATGGTGCTAATTCAATGTCATTTCCTCCACTTCTCATTATGATTAAACAGTTTGAGAGCAATACTCTAAACTCCAAAATACATTCAATCCACCATCCATCATTTAGGAATAACAATGGTTTTTTATTTGATTTTTCATTAATAAACAATGACAGTTCTTTAATGTCATTTAATTGGCATATTGGCATTACTCTTTTATTATAACATTTATGTATAGTATAAACATTTTTGTTATTCTCAATTATGTATTTGAACTTTACAATGCTATCACAATCTTCATTAAAGAAATAATCAATAAAGGCCTTTTGATGAGATTCCATTCCTCCAATTCCGCAATCTATCGAATGTACTAAGAAAAAACCTACTGTTTGTCTCGATTTATCCATGACATGAATATTTCCTTTCTATGTTCAACATCTTCATTCTTACGTCTTGACCTACCATACCTTATAGCTGATATTAATTCTGTGATTGATTTTTCATTATCATTAAAATCAAAAAAGCATTTATCATATAACATTGTTGCTGAGAAATAATATTTATCCCATCCCTTAGGTCCCAAACATCCATGCTGGAAATCAAAAACGACAAGTTTTCCTTCCATTGAATATCCTAAGTTATCACTAGTAAAATCACCATGAATAAAAACCTCTGGAACTAGTTCATCAAGGGTATAAATATACTTTTCTGTGTCAACATCAAGATAACTTAGTGCGTCTTTAAATTCAGGTATAAGTGAGTTCCTCCAATAATTATCATTTACATCCCAGGGAACATTAGATAAGGAATTAAGGAGATTACACAATAGAGTATAAAAATTCTTTATATTATTCTTAAATATTTGTTCCAAAGGTTCCATCTCTATATACTCAAAAGTATTAGTAATAGTCTTCCCGTCATCTTTTGTTTTAATAAATAATGGAGTATTAATACCAAAAGAGTATGCAGCTTTTGATGCAATAGCTTCCCTTTGAGCTTTATCTGGAATATAATACTTATATTTTTTTATAAAACATCTCCCGTTTCTGAATGCAGTCGACCATCTTCCTTTTCTTATTATATGCTCAAAACGAGTTTCTATGACATATTCAAGAACAGTTGAGGACAATACAGCAGATAAAGCTTGAACATCTTGTTTAATTATAAGATTTCTTACTTTCGAAGCAGAAACTGCTTTACCATCTAAACTACATAGCCTTGGTATTACCTCAACATCTATACCATATAAAGGCAATGTAGAAAGTAATTTATTATTGTAATAGTCCGTAACACTCCCTTTAATTTCCTCACCGACATATCTTTTACTTATTCGTAATATAGGAGCAACTATACTGCCAAATAAATAAAAATGTAAATCAGACATCGGATTTAATGTTATGTCAGTACATGTATGCTCCTTTTGATAATAATCTGGAAAAGTATAACGAGCAGTCATAACCTTTCCTGTTGTCAAAACTATTATGTCAGGGTCATCAACAACTGATCTTACTAGATTCAAACGTTCTGTTGTTGTAAAATCAAACGAATTTTCTTCTACAATAAATACATACAATATATCACATTTTGATTTAGCCACTTTAATTAGATATTCATGTCCTTTTGTTATAGGATTAGCAGTAAGTATTACAGAACCAACTATTTGGCCTTCATGAATTTCTCTTTTGTAAGATTTAACATAATCAATATATGATCCCATCAAAGATTTACCCAAAATACTACTTGAATCTATATCAGCAATTTTATTGGTTTCATAAAAATACCTTGAAGATGTAGATGAAAAATGGGATTTATTATCGTTAGGGATTAATGATTTAATAAATTTTGACAAAATATTAGTCACATTTATATTTGCATGAAAGGTATTATCTAAAAACTGACATTTACTATCCATGTTTCTGTTAAAAAAATCACTAAATTCATATAATAATCCCTCACTCCTTAGTAAATGGCTTATTTCATCTGAGAAGACATTAATATCAATTAAAATATCTCCTGCATCTATATCTGTATTTAAAATATATAGTAAATCATTCAATAACGAATGTCCATTCTTAACAGCATTATTTACTACTATGTATTCTGGATACATTTCTCTAAGAGATGAAGATAGATTGTATTCCTGTGGCACACAAGCGCCATATACTACACAAGGTCCATACAAATACATATGTGATTTATTATCATTAGAATTATCAATATTTAGATTTTGCGACATCAGCAAGTGTATCCCGTTCGTACAGACTTCATCTCCACCCAATATTCCATTATTTATATCTCTCGCCCATTCTATTAAATTTTGGTCACCATTGAAGAAACAATTCATAATCTTGTCATCATTTACTGACTTTGATAATGTTAAATCCATATATAATTGTGGCCACTTAAGTTTTGCATCTTTAATTTTATCTTTAATAGGCCCCTCAATAAAATAGATATTAGCATTATGCTCTTTAACAAAATTAATAGCAATAGGTAAAAGCAAAATTGCCATTACACTCTCCAACGAGACAATTTGACATTTTAAAGAACGACTTATAGAACTACGATAAGTTTTAGAATATAACATATCAATGACAAGTGCATTATCAGTTGCCTCAAAACGTGAAAAGCACTCAATTTTAATAATGCTCCCTAAAATCCTATCTATTTTAACAAAATCATCTTCATTAGCTATAATATATAATATGTAAATATCCCTTTTCTTTAAGAACTGCTTAAATTCATTTATAAATGCTGGTAAAACTGACAAAGCTATAGTATTCATAACTCTCTCATTAGAGGACAATTCTTCAGAGACAGTCCTAAGATATACTCCAACAAGAATATTTTCTGAATTTACTACTGGAATAGAATCTATATCCAAATTCTTTTCAAATAAATTATCTATATAGGAAGCATTAAATGTATTCTCAATGAGCACTAGCTTAAATGACTTCACATTAATATTTTCTGACTTTATTGTCTTTTTATAGAGATTATGATTTATATAGCCAATTAATTTTCCTTCTTCATCCTCAATATAGACTAAACTAAGTTTTGAAGATGAAAAATATCTTGACAAATCCTTTTCAGGCAAATCTTTATCTTGTATAACGCATAATTTGTCTTTCTCCAAATATATTATATTCATAACGGTTTAAAGTATAAGTTTAACATATTAAGTTTGTTCTCAGAAACAACAAAAGCTATTTCGCAAAATCTGAAATCTTCAATTTCTATAAATTCTTTCATGTAAGGAAACATCGAATTACACTCTTTTACAAGCTCGAATATATTTTTAATCTTTAAATAAATCTTATTCTGTTTTATGTATCTACATTCAAAATCCCATGACACTTGAAACATATCTGCATACCTTTTAGTTACACAATCTGTAATTAGTTGAGACAGCTCTGGTATACAACTAAGATTTAGCTGTTTTTTTACTGTTTCAAGGTATGAAAATACCAATGATTTGTCTTTTAAAGCTGTTATATAAAAAGATACACCACAAATTTTACCATTGTTATATTTAAATGAAATGATAGGATCATAATGAGTATTTTTGTCTAAATCTGCAATAGCAATAAAGTCTTGTAAGAATATTTTCTTATCAATCTTTATATCATATTCTTTAATGACAAAATCAATTAAACAATTCAATTTTTCAATTGAACAATCTGAAATAAAAGCACTTATGCTATGATGAAACCCGTTTTCTCTTTGTCCATAATCAAATGGTTTTAGCATCTTCTGGATATAAACAGGCATTGTATCTATTGTTTTATTCCAAAATATATATGTTTTTTTATTATATAGTTTTCCTTCAAAAACATTAAGTCCTAAGTATTCTATATTATTTACCATAATATTTCTTTTTTCAAAATAGGTTTAATTCTTTTTTCTTCAAATTGAACTCCAAAGTTCTCTGCTTGGGCTCTAAGTTCAGAATATAAATCAGGATTATGAAAAAGATATTTAATTCTTTTAGCCATATCTTCAATGGAATCAAAATAATCAACCCCATGATTCTCACCAATAAGCATATTAAAGCATCTAGCGCTTTTTAATACAAAAGCAGGCAACCCTGTGTATAATCCCTCTATGATTGCTCGACCAAACGTTTCACATCTAGCAACAGATATATTAATAAATGCTTTAGAATATATTCTATTAACTTCTGTTTGAGACATCGAATTCATTATTGTTATATGATTATTCAAATAATTGTCACTTATATATCTAATCAGATTATCATATTCAACTGAATCATGAATAGCTCCTACCAAATATAAATGAACATTTAGACCTGACTTTAATAACAACATTAATAATTCAACAGCTTTCTCATTCTGTTTCTGTTTTTTAAAACTTGCAATATAACAAATAGTTATATGTGTTTCTTCATTTCTTGCAAAATTACTTATTCTAAATATAGAGTTAACGAATCTTGGAATACAAGATATTTTTTTTAAATCTATCCCATAAAATGATTCTAGTTGATTTTGTTCATATAAACTTGGTGTTATGATTTTCCCAACAACTTTAAGCGTTTTCTTTTCGTTTCTTATATAATATTGAGGAACAATTTCACCGCTATTAATATATGATGGGGTCAATAACATAGGGAATAGTACAATTTTCTTGTTTAACGCAGCATTATTCCAACTACAAATTTCAAACGCATGAAAAGTATGAAGAATTACTATTTTATCATAATTATTATGTATTTTAGATACAATAGTTCCGACGAGTCTTGAAATTTTAATTCTACATATAAATTTATTACTACCATTATAATTCTTAATAATATCATCGTCTATAGGATAATAAAAAATATTTTTCGCACCTATAATATTAAAACCTTTATATCCTTCTGGAAGCAAAAGATCTACAATTGAATCTGCTGCTATTGTATCTAATACATCCCTTGTAGTCATACTTCCTCCATCAATATCCTCTCCAGGAACCGACCATTTACTTGTTATTAGCAGTACTTTCATTGTATTTTTTTTTAATCGTTTCAATAGGAAGATGATAATTAAGAAAATTTAAAGTCATAAGTTCGCATTCTTCCAAAGTAGCTCCCCAATAAATATCTTCTGGCTTCTGGTGTATCGATTCTAACACACTATGGTTTACTTTCACAAATGACCTATACATTTCAAGTAAAGGATATTTACAGTTTATAAAGTATGAACACATTCTATTATATGTATTAGAATCATAGTAATTCCATATAGAACGAAATATTTCAAGATATACTAATTCAGAACGAAGATTATTTTGGAACTCATAAAAATGAGGAAAAACATCCTTATGTTTTTTTATCATTGGAAATAATTCATCAAACCCCCAAAAGGATGAGTTGAAAGCATTACCTCCTTCTATTGTTAGATTATTTTTATATCTTTCATACATTTCTGTTCCATTTAAAATACCACAACGCCATGCTATTGTCTTTGCACCTAAAGATTGAAGTTTCTGCATTAACTCAAAAGTATATTCAAAATCCTCTTCAGAATCTTCAGGAAAGCCATATATAAATGATGCCACTACTTTTAATCCTTTAGCCAAAGTATATTTTATAACAGATTCACATTTATCAAGTTCAAGATTTTTATTTATGATTTTTTGCATCCTTGGCGATCCTGTTTCTATTCCATAAAGGATTTTATAGCAACCTGCATCCTTCATAACATCAATTAACTCTTCTGTGATGGTATCTATTCTTGACGAACAATACCACTCAATATCTAGTCCTTTATCCTTTATTAACCTACAGAACTCTTTAATTTTCACATGGTTAACTGTAAATAAATCATGATCAAAACTATAATTTCTTATTCTATAATTATCCCATAACTCTTGTATTTCTTTTACTATATCCTCAATATTTCTAAGTCTATATTTTTTTCTCCAAAATGTTTTTGTACTACAAAATGAACAATTGAAAGGACATCCACGACCCACATCAATATTTGTCCCTTTATTATTTTCTATTACCTGCTGCGGTATTAAATCATAATAACTGAAGCCACGTATGTAATTATTCGGCAATAACTCAGGAAAGTCATTTTGTTCTATTTGATTGTCATTATTTCGATATGTAAGACCTAAAACTTTTGAGTAATCAATATTGTTTTTTTTTGTAATAATATTATCTAGTAATGGAACGATAGTATTTTCTCCTTCACTACAACACACATAATCAACAAATGGGAAGTATTCTAATGTCTCCCTAGCTACAAGTTCCGCTTGTGGACCTCCAAAAACAATCTTAATAGAAGAGTCAATTTCTTTTATTCTCCTAGACAAATCCAAACAAATATGGTAATCTGAGCATCTGCAATAAAATGACAATATTAAAGGGTGTTCTCCCATAATATAATATACCATATCCTTGCAAAACAAAGTATAATTACTCAAATTTTGAGATGCCTCCCAAAATCTTACAATTTTAGCACTAAAACCAGCCATAATTGCTTTTTTCGCCAATATTAGTGTACCAATAGATTCATCTTTCAAGTTAGGTTTAGTACTTGGTACTACAAACAATATATCTGTTTTCATTACTATGCAAAAATGATTATAAAGTCTAATATTTATTTTAATATATTAATGAATCATAAAACAATTCAACGTTTATTTATAAAAAATAATCCAATACAGCAAAATTAATTATATCATTTCACTAAAATAATAATCATTCTTAAATTTTAAGACCATTAATCTCAAAATCTACTTTACATATCATTGATATGATTAATATTTATTCAAAGCAAATATACAGAATTTATGAATTTGTAAATACTTTAGACAATTAAAACTAAAATGATATCTATATTCTTATATAACCCCGAAACTTTCTTTGAGTAATAAGATTATAATAAAAATTAACTATTACCCGAAAACTGTTCAACAACTTTCATTATAGCAATTATATAATCCTGATCTTCCGCATACCCAATCTCATCAAGCCAAAGCAGATAGTTACCACCTTTGTATTTATATTGTACTTTAGTGTAATAGGCCCGTACACTTTCCGTCCAATGATTGAATTCATAGTATTTTCCTGTACGTGGATTGGTAAGTCCAAAAAGATTGTGTTTATTCCGACATACTGACGAACGGAACCATCCGGTCTCCAGTATAGCCTGAGCCAATACGATTTTGGGATATAGGATCCCGTTTCTTATGATTTCTTTATAAAGATTTGGGATGGTAAGTTCAGGAAGCCTGCTTCCTACTTTAGTAATATTATCAGCTTTCTGTTGCAGTTCTGTTTTAAGGGATGCTTTTCTGTCACTATTCCGGCTGTTCTCTTCGAATTTCTTCTGATTGTCAGGTCTAACTGTCGGGGTATCATTTACTATTATCTTATTCTTTTTCCCTTCTGTAACATCCTTTCCTACATGCTTATAGGCCTCTTTTCGTCTTTCAGTTGGCAAAATTTCCGAATCTCTGGTTATCGTATAGAACTGTGCCGATACGCTTACCGGCAGCAGCATTAACATCAGTGAAATCAGAATAGTGTTGCGCATTTCTTTTTCAGGGGATTGCCGTAAATACATTTGTGGCATTCAGGCGGTTAGAACCGCAAATATAACAGCTTAATTATAGTAATATGGAAATGCACAACAGAAATCAGTCCGATTTATTGCCATACGAGAAACTGGCAATACTGGGTATCGACCGTGAGAAAGCGGACAGCTTGCCCATGGAAGTGAAGGAGAAACTGATGGCAGGTGAAGTGACTCCCATCATGCAGGTATCCATCAACGCAAGGAACGGCAGCATCATCACCATGCCGATGAAACTTCAGATGACTACAGACAAAAACGGTGCTCCGGCTCTGATTGCCTATCCGGTACGTGCAGAACTGGACCGGGAACGCAACAAGGTTCTCAACCTTACTCAGCAGGAGGCTGAACGTCTGGCCAGAGGTGAGGTAATTCAGAAGGCGGTCAACGTAAACGGTGAAAAGACTCAGCAGTATCTCCAGCTTGATCCGGAAACGAAATCCGTCATTCACAAGCGTGTCACTGACATAAAGCTGGAGCAGCGTCTGAAGGACATGGAGAAGGTAAACGACATTGAACTGGGTATGCAGCAGAAGCAGCAGGTACGGGAGGGAAAACCTGTTGAGCTGAATGTGGGCGGCGAAAAGGTTTCAGTCGGCATTGACCTGAAAGAGCAACAGGGATTCAGGCTTATCAAGGGGGACATGAAAGAATGGGAAAGACAGCAGAAACTCCGATATGACGAGATTCATCCTGAATACCTCGGCCTTGTCATGACTGACAAGAACCGTTGGGAATATCAGAAGGTGGTGGACAGACAGTCCGTTGAGCGTGCCATTTCACTCTCTCCATCCCGGAAGGAAACAAAAGCAAACAGCCTTAAACTCTAATACTCGATTCCTATGGCCAAAAAGACAGATTCAGATAATGATAACGGTATCATACGGCAGTTCAACGAACTGAAGAAGAAGCATCCGGATGCCATGCTGCTGTTCAGACGGAACAGTTTCTATGAACTCTATAAGCAGGATGCCGTCAAGGCTGCCGCAGTGCTTGCCATCGAGATTACAGACAGGATGCTGCCTGACTACAAGAGACCAATAAAGGTTGCATCATTCCCACAATCGGCACTTGACGTTTATCTGCCCAGACTGATACGTTCCGGAATAAGGGTTGCAATCTGTGATGCATTGGACAGTCCTTTGAAGAAGAAGGCCGGACAGGACAAGGCTGAGAATAATGACAGAACCATTCAAAACAATACAGATATGGGAAAGAAGAAAAAGGAACAGGGTGTGCAGGAAGCTCCTGACAAAACAGTGGAGAACACTGTTGATGTAAAACCTGCAAGGGAAAAGAAGTCGAAGGCCAAAGCTGAAACCAAAGCTGATACCGGGACGGATAATGAAGTAAAGACCGAAAAGAAGAACGAACAGAAAACGGAGACAGCCCAGGAACGCAAGCCCCGTGAGCCGCAGATGGTGACAGCCAACGGTGAAAAGGTAACTCATGGCCATGCCTACCAGAGTACCACCAATCCTGCCGAATGGTACTTTACCGCAAAGATTGACGGACAGCAGCTCAAGCCGCAGAAGATGGATGCAGCCGACCTTGCTGCCTATCAGAACAAGGAAATGACGGTACCGCAACTGATGGAACGCTACTATCCGACAAAACTGATGCCGAAAGTATCTGAGGAAGCCTTCCGTATGCCAATGGAGATTGCAGGACCGGACGGCTCTATAACCGTTAATAAGTTCAATGTCTATAAAGAGAAGGACGAGCAGCGTTCTGACTTTGGGAAATACAAGTTCTATGTTCAGGTTGGGGATACGAACATGTCTGCCGTGGCTTCACGCCAGGACCTTAATGCCTACTTTGACAGAGTGGCCACTCCAAACCAGCTTATTGAGAAGAACTTCGGGGAACGTCTGCATCTGAAATCCGCATACGAGAAGTATCAGCTTCCTGAAGGTGTTGACCCCAAGGGTGTGCGTGTGGCCAAGGACAGGAACGACAACAAATGGAAGGTTTCGGTTGACCTTGGAGAAAAGGGACAGACTTCCCGGCATGAAATCTCCTTCGATGACGGATATTCTCTTTTCAAGACCAAGACGGCCACAAGGGAACAGATTGCGGCCAAGTACCTGAATACGGAGATAACAGGTATGCTTGCAGCCAACACCACAAAGGTGGAGAAAACGGCTTCTATGAAAATGTAACATAATCAGAAAACTAAAATACAAGTTATATGTCAGCTAAAATGAATCATGAGGAGCTTGTGGAGCTTCTGCAGGAGGGCAAAATCGGTTTCCTCCGCTTTGTTATGGACAGTGAGAATGCAGATGATTATCTGGAATGGTGCCGTTCACACGGTACTGACCCTTCGGATGAATCGGCCGAGTTCTATGTGGAACAGACGGACATCAGGCAGATGGACCGTCAGGTAATAGATGACGACAGCTATGGCATCTGGAACTGACTCTCAGGGAAACAGCGGACAGGCGG
>ERZ779669.686-NODE-686-length-19120-cov-5.132127_pt1 | contig 19120 bp, 14 predicted proteins | sample MGYA00511372_ERZ779669 | MGnify/ENA primary metagenome ERZ779669 (study PRJEB29588, sample SAMEA1967891) | human gut metagenome | biome: human gut; feature: human-associated habitat; material: faeces | place: Denmark | collected 2008/2010 ... | reverse complement strand
AGAGAACACAGTGCGCAAATTGTTGAGCAGGTTATCAGACCGACAGGCCTTCTTGACCCGATTATTACCGTTAAGCCCACAGAGGATCAAATGGACGACTTGTTGTCTGAAATAAATAACCGAGCCGCATTGGGTGAAAGGGTTCTTGTAACAACACTTACTAAAGCGATGGCTGAGGATTTGACGCATTATCTTGAGGGCTTCGACGTTAAGGTAAGATATATGCACCACGACATTGATACAATCGAACGAATGGAAATTATACGTGATTTACGTTTGGGTGAATTTGACGTTCTTGTCGGAATTAACCTTTTACGTGAAGGACTTGATATTCCGGAAGTATCGCTTGTTGCTATTCTTGATGCTGATAAAGAAGGCTTTTTAAGAAGTGAAACTTCGCTTGTCCAAACAATAGGCAGAGCGGCAAGAAATGAACACGGTGAAGTTATTATGTATGCCGACAGCGTAACTCCATCTATGGAAAAAGCTATAACGGAAACTGTTCGCCGCCGTGAAATTCAGGAAAAATATAATGCTGAACACGGTATTACCCCTAAAACTATTAAAAAGGATGTTCATCAAATTATTGAGATTACGTCTAAGGAAAAACTCGATGGAAAGAAAAAGCATCTGTCAAAGAAGGAACGTCAGTTGATGATAGCCGAGCTGACAAAGGAAATGAAGGAGGCTGCAAAGTTGCTTGAATTTGAGCATGCCGCATATCTTCGTGACCAAATTGCTGAGCTTGAGGGTAAAAAGTAAAGTGAAAGGAATGTTACGATGAATAAAAATATTGTTATTAAGGGTGCGAGAGAGCATAATTTAAAAAATATAGATTTAACTATTCCGAGAGATAAACTTATTGTTTTTACAGGTCTTTCAGGTTCAGGCAAATCAAGCCTTGCTTTTGATACTATTTATGCCGAGGGTCAAAGAAGATATGTAGAATCACTATCATCTTATGCAAGGCAGTTTCTCGGTCAAATGGAAAAGCCTGATGTTGATTATATTGAAGGACTTAGCCCGGCTATTTCCATCGACCAGAAAACAACCAGCCGCAACCCGCGTTCTACCGTTGGCACCGTTACGGAAATTTACGATTATTTAAGGCTGCTGTTTGCGCGTATCGGCGAGCCGCACTGCCCTAAGTGCGGAAAATTGATTGAACGCCAGACCGTGCAGCAGATTGTTGACCATGTGCTTGCCATGCCGCAGGGAACAAGGTTTATGGTTATGGCGCCGCTGGTGCGCGGACGTAAGGGCGAACATGCCAAAATCATGGATCAGATGCGCAAAGCAGGTTATGTGCGTATGTTTGTTGACGGCGAAGTGCGTACCCTTGATGAAGAAATTAAGTTGGAAAAAAATAAAAAGCACAGCCTGTCAGTGGTTATCGACCGACTTGCTGTGCGCGACGGCATTACGCAGCGCCTTACCGATTCCGTGGAAACGGCGCTGAAGCTGGCGGAAGGGCTTGTTGAAATTAACGTTATCGGCGGCGAAACGCAGATGTACAGCGAAAATTTCGCGTGCAGCGACTGCGGCATCAGTCTGCCGGAAATTGAGCCGCGCCTGTTTTCGTTTAACAACCCTATGGGTGCCTGCCCGGCCTGTACCGGCCTTGGCATGAATATGGAACTGGATAAATCGCTGATTATTCCTGACGGCAGCAAAACTTTTGCCGAAGGCGTTATTGCCGCGCTTTCAACAAACCAGGAGGCCTACCATATGAAGCAGCTTGCAGCTGTTTTAAGTTATTACGGTTATTCGCTTGATACCGTATGGAACGACCTGCCTAAAGATATGCAGGAAATTTTGTGGTACGGCAGCGGCGAGCAGAAATTTTCGTTTATGTATGAAAATTTGCAGGGTGAAGTAAAAAAACATACCACGCCGTTTGAAGGCATAATTCCGCTTTTGCGCCGCCGTCACCGCGAAGCGTTCAGTGAGCGCATGCGCCTTGATATTGAAAGCTTTATGACGAGTACGCCCTGTCCGGTGTGCCACGGCGCGCGTTTAAAACCGGAGGTGCTGTCGATACTCGTCGGCGGCAAAAATATTTGTGAAGTTACTGCCCTTACCGTGCGTGACGCGATAAACTTTTTTGAAACGCTGAACCTTACGGAACGCCAGCAGTTTATTGCCCGCCAGATTTTAAAGGAAATACTGGCACGCCTGCGTTTTTTAAATGATGTAGGGCTTGATTATTTAACGCTTGACCGTGCTGCCGGTACGTTAAGCGGCGGCGAAGCGCAGCGCATACGCCTTGCTACGCAGATAGGCAGCGGGCTTGTCGGCGTGCTGTACATTCTGGATGAGCCTTCTATCGGCCTGCATCAGCGCGATAACAGCAAACTTCTGGCAACTCTGCAGCACCTGCGTGATTTGGGCAACACGCTGCTGGTGGTTGAACACGACGAAGAAACCATGTATGCCGCAGACCAGATTATTGATATCGGCCCCGGTGCCGGTGAACACGGCGGCAATGTGGTTGCGCAGGGCACGGCAGAAGAAATCAAACTGGTGGAAAACTCCGTTACCGGGCAGTATTTAAGCGGGCGCAAGTTTATACCTGTGCCTAAAAAACGCCGTGAGTGCGACGGGCGCTATATTGAAATTATCGGCGCTAAAGCCAATAACCTTAAAAATATAGATGTAAAAATTCCGCTTGGCGTGTCTACCGTTGTTACCGGCGTCAGCGGCAGCGGTAAATCCACGCTGATTAACGATATTTTGTACAACGCGCTGGCGGCAAAGCTGCACGGTGCGCGTCTGCGCCCTTCGGAACATAAGAAAATACGCGGGCTGGAAAATATCGACAAAATTATTAACATCGACCAGTCGCCGATTGGGCGTACACCGCGCAGCAATCCGGCAACATATACGGGCGTGTTTGATTTTATACGCGAACTGTTCAGCCAGACCAATGAGGCTAAAATGCGCGGCTATAAGCCGGGGCGTTTCAGCTTTAACGTAAAGGGCGGGCGCTGCGAAGCCTGCCGTGGCGACGGTATGAACAAAATTGAAATGAACTTTCTGCCGGATGTGTATGTGCCGTGCGAAGTGTGCCACGGAGCACGTTATAATCGCGATACGCTGGAAGTGCATTATAAAGGGAAAAGCATTGCCGAAGTGCTGGACATGACGGTAACGGAAGCCTGCGAATTTTTTAAGAACCTGCCGCGTATTGCACGCAAACTGCAAGTGCTGGAAGATGTCGGGCTGGGCTATATCCACCTGGGGCAGGCGGCAACAACGCTTAGCGGCGGCGAAGCGCAGCGCGTAAAACTGGCGACGGAATTAAGCCGCCGCAGCACAGGCAAAACGCTGTATATTCTGGATGAACCTACAACCGGCCTGCATATAGCAGACGTACACAAGCTGCTGGACGTTTTGCAGCGCCTTGTGGAAGCCGGTGACAGCGTTGTTGTTATTGAGCATAACCTTGATGTTATTAAAACTGCCGATTATTTGATTGACCTCGGCCCCGAAGGCGGCGATAAAGGCGGCACGCTTGTTGCCTGCGGCACGCCGGAAGAACTGGCCAAAGTAAAAAAATCTTACACCGGCCAGTATGTAAAACAGGTTTTAAAACAGGCTAAAGACAACGGGTGGTACCAATGAACGAAAATATAGCCAAAGCATTGGCGGTACTGCCCGATAAGCCTGGCGTATACCTGATGCACGACGAGCACGGCAAAGTAATTTATGTCGGCAAGGCCGTTGTGCTTAAAAACCGCGTGCGCAGTTATTTCCGCAATCTGGCCTCGCATACGGTTAAGGTTAAAGCGCTGGTAAGCAAAGTTGCGGAAATTGAAACCATTGTTACCGACAGCGAAGTTGAAGCACTGATTCTGGAGTGTAACCTTATCAAAAAATACCGTCCGCGCTATAACATTATGCTGAAGGACGATAAAACCTATCCTTATTTAAAGGTAACAATGGCAGAAGATTTTCCGCGTATTTATGTTACGCGGCGTCTTATCCGCGATGGCAGTAAATATTACGGCCCTTATGCCGATGCCGGTGCGATGCACGCCACGGTTAAACTTTTGCGGACGATGTTTCCGCTGCGTACCTGCCGCAAAATGAATCAGGAGCGCCCGTGCCTGCAATATCACATTAAACGCTGCCTTGCTCCGTGCGCAGGGCTTGTAAGCAGGGAAGAATACGGGGCAATGATACGCAGCGTATGTATGGTGCTTGATGGGCGTACGAGCGAGCTGGAAAAAGACTTAAAGCAGCGCATGCAAAACGCTGCCGAAAGTTATGCTTTTGAAGAAGCGGCGCGCCTGCGCGATCAGCTGGCGGCTGTAAAACGTCTGGATGAATCGCAGAAGGCAGTTACCGGCGGCGGTGATATGGATGTAGTCGGTTATGCCAAAGACGATACAGGCATTTGCCTGCAAATATTTTTTGTGCGCAGCGGCAAGCTGATTGGGCGTGAGAATTTCTTTCTGCCCGACGGCGGCGACAGCAGGCAGGACGTTGTAACGGCGTTTATCAAGCAGTATTACAATGATGCTTCGTTTATACCGCGCGAGATAATTCTGCCGGATTTGCCGGAAGAAGATGAAACTGCGGTGCTTACTACCTGGCTGACGGAAAAAGCCGGGCACAAGGTTGAATTTATCCGCCCGCAACGAGGAACCAAGCGTGACCTTTTACAGCTGGCTGATGAAAATGCGGGCAAGCTTCTTGAAGAACGCCTGCGCAAAGGTAAAATCAGCTTAAAAACGGACGAAGAAGCTGCGGAAGAACTGCAAAGGGCACTGAACCTGCCTGACCCGCTGGAACGCATGGACTGCTTTGATATCTCGCATACGCAGGGCTCGGAAACGGTTGCATCCATGGTTGTGTTCCGCAACGGAAAAACGAGCAAAAAAGATTACCGCAAATATAAAATTGTCAGCGCCGAAGGAAAGCCTGACGATTTTAAATCCATGCAGGAGGTTGTGTACCGCCGCTATAAGGATTACGAGGATTTGCCGAGTTTGGTTGTTATCGACGGCGGCAAAGGGCAGCTGAGCAGCGCACTGGAAGTTATCCGCGGGCTGGGGCTGCACGAACTGCCGGTAATAGGCCTTGCCAAGCGCGAAGAAGAAATTTTTACCGAAGGCAGCCACGAAAGCATTATGCTGGACAGGGAATCGGCATCGCTGCATTTAATTCAGCGTATCCGTGACGAAGCGCACCGCTTTGCAATAACCTATCACCGCAAGCTGCGCGGCAAACGCAATCTGCGTTCGGTATTGGACCATATAGAAGGCATCGGCCCTAAACGCCGTCAGGCCTTGTGGCTGAAATTCAAGTCGATTGATGCCATTAAAGCGGCCAGTGTGGAAGAACTTGCGGATACGGAAAGCATGAACTATCCTGCGGCGCAGAAAATATATGACTTTTTCCGCATGGATTTGCCGGAAAAAGCCGAAGTGTTAAAAAATTGAAATATTTTCAATAATTATTTTCTTTTAGAATAAAGTGTGCTATAATAGGCACATAAGCAGTAACGGCTTGAAAAGATTAAAAATGAAATAAAAGGAGATGGAATTTATGGCAAAATGGGTATGCAATATTTGTGGTTACATTTATGACCCCGAAGTAGGTGACCCTGATAACGGCGTTGCAGCAGGCACCGCTTGGGAAGATGTACCTGAAGACTGGGTTTGCCCCCTCTGCGGCGTAGGCAAAGACCAGTTCAGCGAACAATAAGAAAATAAAAACAGGCTTCGTACTTTTAATTAAGTATGAGGCCTGTTTTGTTTTTTTAGATTAATGATTTTTTGCAGTTTTACTTTTTATAAAAGGAAGTTGTAACGAGAAAGCAGAGGCCTGTATTGTGAATTGCCTGCAAAAACTGCGGCGGTTGAAATTTTTATGCTGTAACTGCGAGAGGTCAGCTGCGTAGCCTGACCGGAATCGGAGAAGCCGCAGCATTTTTGTGGTGATGAACAGTACAGACCTCTGCTTTAATTAAAAAGTAAATTACAAAAAAATAATTTTATATCACGTATAGTTTTTATAATTCCGTGCCGTCTGCCAGATAGATAGTTTTCTCTTTGGTGGCGTTGGCAACTGTTTCGCCGATAAAACCGCGTTTAACCATTGTATCAAGCACTAAATGCTGGCGTTTTTTGCAGCCTTCGGGATTTTCGTACGGGTTAAGTGCGGACGGTGCATACGGCAGCGAAGCGATAACCGCACATTCGGCAAGGTTCATTTCGGCAGGCGTTTTGCCGAAGTAACTGCGTGCAGCGGCAGTGATGCCGGTTGCGCCGTTGCCGAAGTAGGTAGTGTTAAAATACATTTCCAGAATCTGGTCTTTACTGAATTTGTCTTCCAGCATCAGCGAGAACATTACCTCATAAACTTTGCGGCTCATGGTTTGTTCCTGGCTTAAAAACATATTTTTGGCAAGCTGCTGCGTAAGTGTGCTGCCTCCCTGTACAATTTCGCCGGCAGAAATATTTACAAACGTTGCACGCAGTATGCCGCCCATATCAACAGCACCGTGGCGGTAAAAATCGTGGTCCTCTATGGCTACCAGAGCCTGCTGCATAGCCGTCGGTATATCGGGCAGTGCCGTCCATTCCATACCGGCAGTACGTTCCTTAACCGTGTTTTCAATAGTAAAGAGCATAAACATTTTTTGCAGCGGGTCCGGCCAGGTGTCACGATCAGGCAGATAGGGCAAAATTGTCATCAGCGTGCTTTCTGTCTGCTGATATTCGCTGACAGGGTTTGCCTGTTCCTGCATCTGCGTTGTTGCTGCCTGCTGCGCCGGCTGCGGGTCTGTTTCGTAGCCTGCTATATTGGGGTAGTACATAAAAAGACCTGTTACAACTGCCAGTATAATTAATAGTTTAATGATTTTTCCCATAATTACCTCACCTGTTTTCTTATATAATATTGTACCAAAAATTGCGCCAAGGTAAAATTTAAATTTTATTTTTATTTTTTACCGAAAAAATTTTGAAAAAGGGATACTAAAGTAGTACAATATACATAATAATGGCACAGTGTTTTCTTTTTGCAAAAACTGGAAACAACTGCGAAAAAATTTAAAAATACTATTGATTAATTATACACAATAGTTGTATAATTATAAAATCATAAATTCAAGGGAGGTTCGGTATGAGAGCAAGTGTTATCGGTGCAACCGGGTTTGCCGGTGCTGAGCTTTTAAGGCTTCTGGACGGGCATCCGCAGGCAGAACTGGCTTATATTACTTCTGAAAGCAGTACCGGTGAAGATATCGCCGCAATGTATCCGCATTTGCGCGGAAGAATAGACAAACAGCTTATTTCCATGAATGAGCTGGAAAAAATTGCAAAAGGCAGTGATGTAATATTTATCGCGCTTCCGCACGGGCATGCCATGAAGATTGGCAAAATGCTGCGCGGCAGCGGCGTTAAAATAATTGACCTTGGCGGTGATTACCGTTTCAGGGATGTAAAGGTGTTTGAAAAATGGTATAAAGTTCCGCATGCTGACCCTGAAGCAAAAGCTGTTTACGGGTTAACGGAATTGTACCGCAAAGATGTTGCCGGTGCTGAACTGGTGGCAAATCCCGGATGTTATACAACCTGCAGCATTCTGGCTCTGGTGCCGCTGCTGAAAGCAGGTTTAATTGAAACAAAGGGCATTGTTGTTGATGCCAAGTCCGGCACGACAGGAGCCGGGCGCGGGCTTAAGCTTGGCAGCCTGTACTGCTCTGTCAATGAAAACTTCCACGCTTATGGCGTGGCAACGCACAGGCATACGCCGGAGATTGAGCAGATTTATTCTGAATTTGCAGGTGAGAATGTTGTAATTCAGTTTACTCCGCACCTTCTGCCGGTTGACCGCGGCATTTTGGCAACCTGCTATGCTATGCTTAAACCGGGTGTTACGGATGCTGATGTTGAAAATGCTTTTAAAGAAATGTACGGCGGCGAATTTTTTATCCGCCTTTTAGGCAAAGGAGCATGCCCTGAAATTAAAAATATCAGGGCTTCCAATTATGTTGACATAGGCTGGCAGACGGATGTGCGTACCGGCAGAGTGATTGTAATGAGTGCGCTTGATAACCTTGTAAAAGGTGCTGCCGGGCAGGCCGTGCAGAATATGAATGTAATGTTTGGCCTTGATGAAACAACTGGGCTGCGTCAGCTGCCCGTATATCCTTAAGGAGGTTGGCTAATGAAAAAGATTGACGGTTGGGTTACAACGCCGCAGGGCTTTTTGGCAGCCGGTGTTAAAGCCGGTATTAAAGCCAGCGGCAACCATGATGTAGCCGTTATTTACAGCACAGTGCCGGCGGCAACCGGCGCCGTGTTTACGCAGAATAAAATGTGTGCGGCTCCTGTATTGGTAAGCCGCAAAGTTGCCGCAAAATCTTATGCGCAGGCTATTGTGGTAAACAGCGGCTGTGCTAACGCCTGCACCGGCGAACAGGGCTTAAAAGATGCTGAAGCAATGCAGGCACATACGGCAGAACTTTTAGGTGTTGAAAACGACGCTGTTTATGTTTGCAGCACCGGCGTTATCGGGCATTTTATGCCGATGGATAAACTGGCTAAAGGTATTGCCGACGCTGTTGACGCTATGGATGAAACCGGCGGCGAAAGCTGCGCCATGGCAATTCAGACAACGGATACTTTTATCAAACATGCGGCTTATGAGTTTGAATTAGGCGGCAAAACCGTTAAAATTGCCGGTATAGCCAAAGGCGCCGGCATGATTCACCCCAATATGGCAACAATGCTTACCTTTTTAACTACAGATGCTGCCGTTGCGCCGGATGTTTTAAAACGCGCGGTTAAGGCGGCTGCCGATAAATCTTTTAATATGGTTGTTGTTGACGGCGATACCAGCACCAATGACAGCATGATTGTACTGGCTAACGGCCTTGCCGAAAACGAAATTATTGTAAGCGAAGAACATCCGGATTACCCGGCGTTTTTTGAAGCCTTGCTGGCATGTGCGCAGGACCTTGCCAAAATGATTGCGCGCGACGGCGAAGGCGCTACCAAATTTTTGGAAGTAAACGTTGCCGGTGCCGCAACCTGGGCAGAAGCAAAAACTGCTGCTATGGCCATTGCCAAATCCCCGCTTGTAAAAACGGCATTCTTTGGCAAAGACCCCAACTGGGGACGCATTGTTTGTGCAGCCGGTTACAGCGGCGCGCAGATGGAGCCTGATAAGGTAAACCTTGAAATCGGCGGCGTAAGGCTTGTGGAAAACGGCATGAACTGCAATGTTCCGCTTGAAAGCCTGAAAGACATTATGGAACAGCACGACATCAGCATGAAAATAGACCTTGGCACAGGCAAAGAAGAAGCTACCGTCTGGACATGTGATTTCAGCTATGAATATGTTAAAATAAACGGTGAATACCACACCTGATATTAAACAACATTTTATTAACGGCTTTTGCCGGATTACAGGAGGAATAATCAATGTTACGTAACGAAGAAATTAAAATTTTGGTGGAAGCACTTCCGTACCTGAGAGATTTTAAAGGCAAGACCGTTGTTGTAAAATATGGCGGCAATGCTATGCTGAATGATGAAATTAAAAATAAAGTGCTGCAGGATATTATTTTCCTGAAATGTGCAGGCCTGCGCCCGATTGTTGTTCACGGCGGCGGCCCGGAAATTACAGCACAGATGGTTAAGGCCGGCAAAAAGACCCAGTTTGTAGGCGGCCTGCGCGTAACTGATGAAGAATCGGTAGGCATTACGGAAATGGCACTGGTTGGCAAAATTAACACCGACCTTGTTGGCCGTTTAAACCGTTTGGGCGGCAAAGCAGTAGGCCTTAACGGCAAGGACGACAATCTCATTCAGGCAAGAAAACACCTTGCCGATGTTTATGAAAACGGCGAAGTAAACCTGGTTGACATTGGTTATGTAGGCACTGTTGAACACATTAACACCGAACTTTTAAACGTACTTCTGGACAACGACTTTATTCCCGTTATTGCACCGACCGGCGTTGGCGCAACCGGTGAAACCTACAACATTAATGCAGACAGCGTTGCAGGTGAAATTGCAGGCGCATTAAAAGCAGAAAAACTTCTGGTACTTACCGACGTAAAAGGCATTTATGCCGATTACCGCGATGAAAGCACCTTCCTTTCCACCATGACTTTTGAAAAAGCACAGGAACTTATCATTAAAGGCAATATCGACGGCGGCATGATTCCGAAAGTTAAAGCCTGCATTACCGCACTCAGCGGCGGCGCCAAGAAAGCACAGATTATTGACGGCCGTGCCGAACACAGCATTTTGATGGAAGTATTCAGTGATGAAGGAGTAGGCACCGAGGTTGTAAAAACTTTATAATTTTTTCTGAGGGGGCAAAAAGGTGAATAATATAGAAATCAGAGAACAGACAGATAAATATTACCTTCCGGTATTCGGCCGTTATCCGCTGGCCCTTACCCATGGCAAGGGCTGCATGGTTTATGACGCCGATGGCGAAGGCTATCTCGACTTTCTGGCAGGTATTGCCGTTAATTCTTTGGGCTATGCCCATCCGACGCTTGTTAAGGCAATCAGCGAACAGGCCGGTAAAATTATGCACTGCTCCAACGTATTTTATACGGATGTGCAGGCACGTGCAGTTAAACTTATCAGCGAAGCAACCGGTTTTGACCGTGTGTTTTTAGCCAATTGCGGTGCGGAAGCCAACGAAGGTGCAATTAAGCTGGCGCGCAAATACGGGCACAGCAAAAACGACGGCAAATACCGCATTATTACAGCTGTTCATTCCTTCCATGGGCGCACTATGATGACGGTAACGGCAACCGGCCAGCCTAAATACCAGCAGGGGTACGAACCGCTGCCGGCAGGTTTTGACTATGTTCCTTACGGCGACCTTGAAGCGTTAAAAGAAGTAATGGACGAAGATGTATGCTGCGTAATGCTGGAGCCTATTCAGGGCGAAGGCGGCGTGCATGTGCCCAGTGACGAATATTTGCAGGGTGCGCGCGCTTTGTGCGATAAATATGACGCACTGCTGATTTTTGACGAAATTCAGTCCGGCGTCGGCAGAACCGGCCAGTGGTTTGCTTATATGCATACAGGCATTAAACCGGACGTGCTTACCTTTGCCAAAGGCATTGGCGGCGGCTTCCCGACAGGCGGCTTCTGCGTTGACGAAAAACTGGCGCATGTATTTAAACCTGGCGACCACGGCGGAACCTTCGGCGGCAATGCGCTGGCCTGCGCGGCTATTGAAGCGGCTCTTACAACCATTAAGGAAGAAGGGCTTGTTGAAGCTGCGGCCGAAAAAGGTAAATACTTTATGGGCAAATTGCAGGAGCTTAAGGCAAAATACCCGGAAAAAGTTACTGAAGTACGCGGACGCGGCCTGATTTTGGGCATGGAACTCTGCAAACCGGGCGGAGCAGTTGTGGAACACTGCCTTAAAGACCATGTTATCGTTAACTGCACTGCCGGCAATGTAATACGCCTTGTTCCTCCGCTTATTGTAACGGAAAAGGAAATAGACACGGCTGTTGCTGCTCTTGACGCAGCCCTGGCAGAATTTTAATCGGTTGGTGAGGGTATAAAATGGGTTTAAGAAACAAAGATTTAATTTCTATTCATGATTTGTCTGTTGGTGAAGTAGCCACAATTTTGGACGTTGCCAAAAAATTAAAACGCAAACAAAAAAGAGGAGAGCCGCACAGATATCTGGAAGGCAAAACTCTGGCCATGATTTTTTCCAAAGCTTCCACAAGAACAAGGGTTTCTTTTGAAACCGGTTTCTATCAGCTTGGCGGACATCCTATTTATCTTAATGATTCCGCTTCGCAGATTGGCCGCGGCGAGCCGGTGCGTGATACGGCAAGGGTGCTTTCCCGTTTTGTTGACGGCATTATGATTCGTACATTCTCGCATGATTCCGTTATTGAACTTGCCAAATACGCTACCGTTCCGGTTATTAACGGATTGACCGATTTGCTGCATCCCTGCCAGGCTTTGACCGATATGTTCACCATTATGGAACATAAGGAAATATTAAAAGGCCGCAAGCTGGTTTATGTTGGCGACGGCAACAATATGGCGCATTCGCTGATGTATGCCTGCGCCAAAGTAGGCATGAATATGGTTTGCGCATCTCCGAAAGGCTACCAGCCTGACCCGAAAATTGTAAGGACCGCGCAGGAAGATGCCGCACTTACCGGCTGCACCATTGAAGTTGATGAAGATTTGTTCCGTGCCGCCAAAGGCGCAGACGTTCTTTATACAGATGTTTGGGCAAGTATGGGACAGGAAGCCGAACAAAGCATCCGTCAGGAAGCACTTGGCGATTACCAGATTAACAAAGAACTGCTGAGCGTGGCACGCCCGGACGCTATGGTTCTGCACTGCCTGCCTGCACACCGCGGCGAGGAAATTACCGAGGAAGTGCTGGAAGGGCCGCAGTCCAAAGTGTTTGACCAGGCAGAAAATCGCCTGCATGTGCAGAAAGCCATTATGGCACTTTTGATGACTGATGATATCATCTAATAAAAATACACAAAATATTTATAAAAATACTGGAAATTTTTAAAATTTGTGGTATAATCATATTCGTTATATATTTTTATACATAAAAGCTGTATATTATGCAAACAACAGGAGGCTGTACTTTAATGAAAATTGACAAAAGCAAAATTAAAAAAGTAGTGCTCGCTTATTCCGGCGGCCTTGATACTTCCGTTATTATTCCCTGGCTTAAAGAAAACTACAATAACTGCGAAGTTATTGCCTGCACCGCAGACCTTGGCCAGGGCGATGAACTGAATATCGTACATGACAAGGCTTTAAAATCCGGCGCAAGCAAATGCTATATTCTTGATTTAAAAGAAGAATTCGTTTCCGATTATGTATGGCCTGTTGTTAAAGCAGGTGCCATTTATGAACAGAAATATCTGCTCGGCACTTCTTTTGCGCGTCCGCTGATTGCCAAAAAACTGGTTGAAATTGCACTGAAAGAAGGCGCTGACGCTGTTGCCCACGGCGCTACCGGCAAAGGCAACGACCAGGTTCGTTTTGAACTCGGCGTTAAAGCTCTTGCTCCGCAGCTGGCAGTTATTGTGCCCTGGCGTGAATGGAACATCCGTTCCCGCGAAGACGCTATCGACTTTGCAGCAGCACATAACATTCCGGTGCCTGTAACCAAAGACCACGATTATTCCATGGACCGCAACATGTGGCATTTAAGCCATGAAGGCTCCGACCTTGAAGACCCCTGGAATGCTCCGAAAGATGAACTCTTTATCGTTACCAGCACTCCGGAAAAAGCTCCCGATAAAGACGAATATGTTGAACTGGAATTTGAAGCAGGCGTGCCTGTTGCCGTTAACGGCGAAAAACTTTCTCCGGCAGCACTGCTTGAAAAATTAAACGAAATCGGCATCCGCAACGGCGTTGGCATCTGCGATATGGTTGAAAACCGCCTCGTAGGCATGAAATCCCGCGGCGTATATGAAAACCCGGGCGGTGCAATTATTGTTTACGCACATAAAGAACTTGAAAGACTGTGCCTTGACCGCGCTACCATGCACTACAAAGAAATAATTGCCATTAAATATGCAGAGCTGGTTTATGACGGCATGTGGTTCAGCCCGCTGCGTGAAGCACTGGCAGCATTTGTTGACGAAACCCAGAAAACCGTTACCGGCACCGTTCGCCTGAAACTTTACAAAGGCAATATCATGAGCGCCGGCACTAAATCTCCGTATTCCCTGTACAGCAAGGAATATGTAACCTTCGGCGCCGACGAAGTTTACAACCAGGCTGACGCTACCGGCTTCATCACACTGTTCGGCCTGCCGCTGACCGTACGTGCATTGATGAAACAGGGCAAACTGAAATAATGGCTAAACTCTGGGGCGGAAGATTCAGCAAAAATACCAATGAGCTCGTGGACGCATTCAATGCGTCCATTGAGTTTGATAAACGCTTGTACCATGAGGACATCCGCGGCAGTATTGCTCATGCTACAATGCTGGCCAAATGCGGAATCATTCCGGAAGAAGATGCAGAAAAAATTGTTGCCGGCTTAAAAGATATTTTAAAAGATATTGAAGCAGGCAATTTTGAATTTGATATTGCACTGGAAGATATTCATATGAATATCGAAGCACGCCTTACAGAACGCATTGGTGCTGCCGGTGCAAGGCTGCACACTGCACGCAGCCGCAATGACCAGGTTGCACTTGATATGCACATGTATATGAAACGCGAAGTTGTGGAAATTGCAGAACTTTTGGTGCAGTTTGAAGAAGCAATTTTAAGCGTTGCTAAAAAACACGATAAAACCTTAATGCCCGGGTACACGCATTTACAGCGTGCGCAGCCGATTACTTTTGCGCATCATCTGCTGGCATATTTTAACATGCTGCAGCGCGATTTCCGCCGCCTGCTCGGCGTATGGGAAGGTGCGGACATTATGCCGCTCGGCGCCGGCGCCATTGCAGGCACAACTTTCCCGATTGACCGTTTCTTTGTGGCAGAACAGCTGAATTTCGGCAGTGTTTATGCCAACAGTATGGATGCGGTAAGCGACAGGGATTATATTATTGAATTTTTAAGCTTTGCTTCGACGCTGATGATGCACATGAGCCGTTTGAGCGAGGAATTCTGCCTGTGGAGCAGCACGGAATTTGGCTTTATTGAACTTGACGATGCTTTTGCAACAGGTTCTTCCATGATGCCGCAGAAGAAAAACCCGGATATTTCCGAACTTGTGCGCGGCAAAACCGGCCGTGTTTACGGGCATTTAATGGCAATGCTTACTACGGCCAAAGGCCTGCCTTTAACCTACAACAAAGATTTGCAGGAAGATAAGGAAGGCTTCTTTGACGCCATTGACACGCTGAAATTTACGCTTGCCGTTTACAGCGACATGGTTAAAACCATGACCGTTAATGTGGACAGAATGCGTGAAGCTGTAAGCAAGGATTTTTCCAATGCAACCGATTTGGCAGATTACCTTGTGCGCAAAGGCCTGCCTTTCCGCATGGCACACGAAGTTGTCGGCAAATGCGTGGCTTATGCCATTACGGAAGGCAAGTTCCTGCCGGAAATTTCGCTTGATGAATATAAAAAGTTCAGCGATTTGTTTGAAGCAGATTTGCTTGACGCATTAAAACCGGAAAACTGCGTGGCTGCACGTACTTCTTACGGCGGCCCGGCATTTACGGAAAACGACAAACAGTTTGTGCGCGGCGATGAAATTATTGCAGGGCAGAAAGCTAAAGTTGAAGAATTAAAACAAAAATTATAATTCAGGCTTAAATAAAAAAAGAGGCGGTTCGTTATGAACCGTCTCTTTTGCTGTATAATGGTTATAATTTTAAAAGCGTTTTTAGTTCCTGTACTTTTTTCGCAAATTTTTGCAGTGTTACTGCAACAGGCTGCGGCGTGGTTAAATCTACACCGGCATTTTTTAAAATGTTCAGCGAATAATCACTGCCGCCTGCTTTTAAGAAGCCGAGGTATTTTTCGACGGCGTTTTCTTTGCCGCTGAGTATTGCTTCGGCGAAAGCGGTTGCGGCGCTGTAACCGGTTGCGTATTTATAAACGTAAAACGGTGTGTAAAAATGCGGAATGCGTGACCATTCGCTGGCAAGTTCTTTATCGGCGGTAAGAGCCGGGCCGTAATAGGTTTTATTGCTTTCCAGCCAATAGTTTTCAAGGTTTTCTGCCTGCAGGCTGCGCCCGGAATTAATTTCTCCGTGAGTGTAAAGTTCAAATTCGGCAAATTGTACCTGGCGGTAAACCGTGGTGCGCACTGCTTCCAGAAATTGGTTGATAAGATAAATTTTTTGCTCGGCGGTAGCGTTGGCAAGTGTGTGTTCCAAAAGTAAAATTTCGTTTGTTGTGCTGGCAACTTCGGCACAGAAAATGGAATAGTCGCTGTTGGTATAAGTTTGCGCCTGGTTGGCAAGGTAGCTGTGCATAGCGTGGCCCATTTCGTGCGCAATAGTGGAAATACTGTTATAACGCGGCTGATAGTTTAACAGAACATAAGGATGTACGCCGTAAATACCCCAGGAATAGGCACCGCTGCGTTTGCCTTTGTTTTCGTAAATGTCAATCCAACGGCTTTTAAAAGCATGTTTTAAAGTGCTGATGTAATCTTCGCCAAGTGGAGCGAGTGCTTCGGCAACACGTTCGCAGGCTTCTTCAAATGTGCAGGCAAAACTTTCTCCGGCAGATGAAAGCGGCATGTATAAATCGTATGGGTGCAGTTCATCAAACTTCAAGGCAGCTTTTTTAATGGCAATATATTCGTGCAGGGGTTCTAAATTATTATGTACTGTTTCAATTAATTTGTGGTAAAGTTCAGTGGGGATATTATCTTCGGCAAGGCTTGCCGTTAAAGTATCTTCATATTTGTGGGCAGTGGCATAAAAACGGCTTACGCGGCACTGACCGGTTAAAGTGTTGGCCAGCGTGTTGCGGTAGTTATGGTAAGTGCCCATAAGCGTGCGGAAGGAATTTTTGCGCAAAGTACGGTCGGCGCTGGTCATGTTCAGCAAATAATTGCCTTCGCTAACATTGGCTGTATTGCCTTTGCCGTCGGTAACGGGCGAAAATTCCATATCGGCGCTGACAAGGCTGCGGAAGATAGCAGCGGGCGACGACATGGCAAGGCCGGCCTGCGAAAGCAGTGCTTCCTGCTCCTGTGGCAGCACATGCGGAGAAAGGCGCATCAGGTTGGCAAGATAAAACTTAAATTCGTTAAAAGAAGGCTCTGCCAGGCAGGACTCTAAATAATCTTTAGGCAGTGAAATTATTTCCGGTTCAACAAACGATACCGCATTATTAAAATCAGCCAGCAGGCTTTCGGCTTCGCCGGACATGGCCTGTAAAGCCGGGTCGGTATTGTCGGCATCAAGCTGCAGGCGTGCATAGGCATAAATTTTGGAAATTTCTTCTGAAAGTTGGGCCTGCTTTTGCAGTGCCTGCAATAAAATTTGCGCCTCACCAAGGCGGTCTTTAAATTCTTCAAAACGGCTGAGTTCTGCTTTTAAATTTTGGGCGGCAGCCTGCCAGCTTTCTTTGTCTGCATATAAATCATCAATTTTCCATTTGTAAATTTCATTTATATCTTTTCTGGCAATATTGCTGCCGTACGCGGGAATATTTTGCGTCATATTTTTAATCACTCCTTGCAAAAATTTCAATACTTTATTATTATAACACAAGACAATATATTTAAGTTAGAGGCGGTAAACATGAAAATAATTTTAACGGCAATCGGAAGCAAATACATACATACGGCATTGGGGCTGCGCAGCATTCGGGCATATGCAAAGGCGCACGGAATTGAAACGGAACTTATTGAAGATACCGTTCAGACGCCGCTGTTGGCAGTGCTGGCTGAAATAACCGGGAAAGAGCCTGATGTTGTAGGGCTTTCGGTGCATATTTGGAATAAAAATTATGTTTACAGCCTTATCAGGCTTTTGCGCAAAGTAATGCCGCAGCTTAAAATAATTGCCGGCGGGCCGGAGGTTTCGTTTGAGCCGGAACGCATTTTTAACGAATGTCCGCAGATTGATTATATTGTAATGGGCGAGGGCGAAGAAGTTTTTGCGAGCCTTATAAACGCCTTGCAGCGAAACAGCGAGCCGCCTGCACATGTTGCCTTTAAAAAGGATGGACGCGTTATCAGCAGCGGCGGCACGCACAAAGAAATCTTTTGCTCGAAATTCGTGAGTTTTGCGCGATTTGGATGTGCTTGAATTTGCTTATCCTGATTTAACGGATGTTATTGCAGGTAAAAAAATAGTTTATTACGAAAGCACGCGCGGATGCCCCTTTAATTGTTCGTACTGCTTATCGGGAATATCGCGCAATGTGCGCAAAAGAAGCCTTGCCAAAGTTTACGCTGATTTGGACAGGATGATTGCTGCAGGCGTGGCTTTGGTTAAATTTGTAGACCGCACATATAATCTTGACGAAAATTATTATCTGCCGATAATGCAGCATTTGGCAGATGCAGAAACCGATGCAACTTTTCATTTTGAAATAAAGGCTGATTTGCTGACTGAAAATGTGCTTAACTTTTTAAAAACGGTTCCCAAAGGGCGTTTTCAGTTTGAAATAGGAGTGCAGACAACAAATGCAGCAACTCTTAAAGCCATTAACAGACGCGATAATTGGGATAAACTTACAGCCAATGTAAAAAGATTGCTGAGCTACGGAAATATTCATTTGCACCTTGATTTAATTGCCGGGCTGCCGTACGAGGGAATGGCGGAATTTGAAAAATCTTTTAATGACGTATATGGCCTGCAGCCGGATATGCTGCAGCTGGGATTTTTAAAAGTACTTCCGGGTACGGTAATGGAAAAACAGTGCCTTGAGCATGAGCTGCGGTATATGGATGAGCCGCCCTATGAAATATTGTCGACTAAATACATGCCCTATTGCGGTTTACGGTTTTTAAAGGTTTTGGAAGATGTTTTTGAACACACTTATAACAGCGGAAGATTTGTATATACGTTAAAATATTTAACGGAAGCAGAAGGAAATGTCTTTGCTTTTTATAAAAAGTTTGCTTTGTGGTGGCAAAAACGCGGAGAATATCCGCTCGGGCATAATGTGCGCGGCGTAAGCAGGCTTTTGTATGAGTTTGCCGCTGAATGTTATGCAGAAAAGCTGGCAGATATCTGCGAATTGCTGCGTTTTGATGTTTTAATGTTCCAGCCCGGCTGGAAACCGGAGTTTTTAAACTGGCATTCGGAAGAATTAAATGAAAAAAGCATGGCATTCTGGCGCGATGCAGAAAGAGTGCAGCGTTATCTTCCTGATTATAATTTTGCAACGTGGCGGCAGATTCAGAAAAAATATGCCATAGAATATTTTGACATTTCGCCGTTTACTTACGAAAAAACAAGAAAGTATTACCTGTTTATGTATGAAAACGGTGCAGCCAAAGCAATAGAATTAAAAGATTTATAAAAATATCGAAAAAGTAGTTGACAAGAGGATATTAAGATGTTATTATAACTAAGCTGTTTGAAGGAAGCGGCTTGAAAGAAAAGCGAAGAAAACTTTTCGAAAAAAGGTAAAAAAAGCACTTGACAAACCTTTGAAAGTGTAATAAACTATACAAGTCGCCGGAA
>ERZ779669.680-NODE-680-length-19276-cov-3.242443_pt1 | contig 19276 bp, 13 predicted proteins | sample MGYA00511372_ERZ779669 | MGnify/ENA primary metagenome ERZ779669 (study PRJEB29588, sample SAMEA1967891) | human gut metagenome | biome: human gut; feature: human-associated habitat; material: faeces | place: Denmark | collected 2008/2010 ... | reverse complement strand
AGATAAAGTCAGAAAAAGCCTGGCTGAGGAAGTCGCGTTGTATGGAGTTTCCCGGACCTTTGCCTACTACGTGGCTGGTGGCAATGGCAATACGTGCATGTGCAATCTGTGCGTCTTTATCAATATCGAACTTGGCGGCGGGAACCTCTTCCTTATCGAAGAAGCCGGAAACACGGTTCTGCCAGGTTTCGAAACGGTGGAGTCCCGGAGTGTTGTGCTGTGTCTTGGGAGGGATAGCCATTAGTATTCCTACGGCGACCCCACCTACAAGTGCCAGCAATCCCAGCATTCCGAACAGTTTTTTTGCAGATACCCGTCCGATGAACATCATCATGCACACTACACCGAATAACAGCATAGCCGTCGACAGGTTTTCCGGTGCAATAAGTATGAAGACCAGTCCGGTAAGAATCATGATGTATTTAAAGGCTTTGGGATTGGCGCCATATTCATCCTGTTTCTTCGACAGGATAAACGAAACTGCAATGATGACAGCCATTTTGGCTAGTTCCGACGGTTGGAACTGTAATCCCATGAAGGTCATCCAGCGGGCTGCTCCGTTGACACGGTCGCCCGTAATGATACCCATTAACGTGACGAATGCCAATAGAACAAGGGAAACCGGATATAGAAATACCGGAAATACCTGAAACCATTTGTAGGGAATGTTGTGAAATAATACGACAACCAATGCCCCTACAATCATAAAAAGACTGTGGCGTGTAATGGGATCCCAATGATTGCCTGTCTTGTAGATGAGTGTGCTCGATGCACTGAACACTTCCACAATTGAGATGAGGCACAAGCATAGGAAAATGATCCACACTACTTTGTCTCCTTTGAATATGCTTTTAAGTAAGTCCACGTTCTATGTTCTTTAGTAGCAATCGTTTTTTTATCTCTCGGCTTTATTTTTCTAGTTTTCAGTCCGCTACAGTGCTCTGACGCAGGCTTTGAATTGGTCACCACGGTCTTCGTAGCTTTTGAAAAGGTCAAACGAAGCGCAGCAGGGACTCAGCAGCACCGTTTCACCTTTTTTAGCCAATTTGTAAGCAGCTTCTACGGCATCTTTCATGCCCGTTTGTACATCGGCTACAGGCAAGCCTAAGCGATCGAAAAAGGCATGTAACTTTTCGTTGTGCAGGCCAAGATAGACCAGTGCGCTACATTTGTCCTTCACCAGTTGTTCTATTTCTGTATAATCATTTCCTTTGTCTTTACCTCCCAAAATGAGCACCGTCTTGGTTGTCATGCTTTGTAGGGCATACCAGCAGGAATTTACGTTGGTAGCTTTTGAATCATTGATAAACTGTATGCCGCGGATAGTAGCTACTTTTTCTAAGCGGTGAGGTACTCCTTCAAAGTCGCTTAATGCCTTGCGTATATATTCTTTTTTAATTCCTGCCAGATTGGCTGAAATACCAGCAGCCAGCGAGTTATATAGGTTGTGTGTGCCACGTAAGGCTAACTCTTCTTGTTCCATATTGAAGGCGATAGGAGCGTTTATCTTCACTTCATCGTCTTCCACGTAAGCAATGGCACCGTTTCCTTTTACGGCGGCAAATGGGTATAGTTGGGCTTTCAGTCCATGTTTGGCCAGCTCGCGCTTGATGATGGGGTCGTCGTTCCAGTAAATAAAGGCATCATCGGGTGTCTGGTTCTGTGTGATACGGAATTTGGCATCCACATAATTTTGCATGCAGTGGTCATAACGGTCCAGATGGTCTGGAGTTATATTCATCAATACAGCAATATTGGCACGGAATTTATACATGTTGTCCAGTTGGAAACTACTCAGTTCAATGACGTAATAGTCGTGTTGTTCAGTAGCCACCTGCAAGGCCAGGCTATTGCCGATATTTCCAGCTAGTCCAACATTGAGTCCTGCACTTTTGAAGATGTGGTAGATGAGTGATGTTGTAGTGGTTTTTCCATTCGAACCTGTAATACAGATCATCTTGGCATCGGTATAACGTCCGGCAAATTCTATTTCCGAAATGATAGGTGTTCCTTTTTCTTTCAGTTTCAGGATGAGAGGGGCATCGTTAGGGATACCGGGGCTTTTTACCACTTCATCGGCATTCAATATTAGTTCTTCAGTGTGATGTCCTTCTTCCCAGGCAATACCATATTGGTCGAGCAATAGCTTGTATTTGTCTTTGATGCCAGACATGTCCGAAACAAACGTGTCAAATCCCTTGACCTGTGCCAGCACGGCAGCGCCTGCGCCACTTTCGCCGGCACCAAGTATTACCATGCGGGGCTTTCTCTCCAAATTGTTGTTCATCGTCTTATTATCCATTGTTTTTTCCTTTCTGGTTGGCTAACCTCTTTTATCGAATTTTTAATGTAATGATTGTGATGGCAGCCAACACGATGGTCACAATCCAAAAACGTACTGTTATCTTTGATTCATGAAATAACTTGTCAGGCTTGCTGAACATTACCTTGCATCCCGGTTCCACTAGGTTCATGCCTGTGCGGAAATGATCGTGTATGGGAGTACGTTTGAACATGCGCTGTTTTACTCCCCGACGTTTGCCAGCTTTGTAGTATACCCGTTGCAGGATGACCGACAGATTTTCTACTAGGAATACGCCACAAAGGATAGGTATCAGCAACTCTTTGTGGATGATGATGGCAAATACGGCGATAATACCTCCTATGGTAAGGCTGCCAGTGTCACCCATGAATACTTGAGCCGGGTAGGCGTTATACCACAAAAAACCGATCATGGCACCAATGAAGGCACAGATAAAGATAACCAGTTCTTCCGATCCTGGAATGTACATGATGTTCAGATAGCCGGCATATTCGATGTGGCTTGATACATAGGCGAGTATTCCCAAAGTCATGCCCATAATGGCTGAGTTACCTGCTGCCATTCCGTCCATGCCATCATTTAGATTGGCTCCGTTGCTTACGGCCGTTACTACAAAAATTGTAACCACAACAAACAGTATCCAACCAGCAGTCTGTGCATGTTTGCCCATGAAACTCATAATGTCGGCATAATCCAAGTTATTGCTTTTGAAAAATGGAATAGTGGTTTGCGTGGCTTTGATTTCCTTGGCGGCATGTACCACTTCTATCTGTCCGTTGGCTTTTTCCATTTCAATATTTTCACGGATAACTACCTGTGGACTTAGGTAGAGTGTCAGTCCTACAATCAGCCCCAAGCCTACCTGTCCTATGATTTTGAATTTACCGTGCAGGCCTTCCTTGTCTTTTTTGAAAATTTTGATATAGTCATCGGCAAATCCCAGCGAACCCAGCCATACGGTAGTAATCAGCATCAGTATCATGTAGATATTGGCCAGCTTGCCTAGTAACAGGCAGGGAATTAGTATGGCGAAGATAATGATAACTCCACCCATACTTGGTACACCGATTTTGTTGACACCGAAAGGGTCTATGCTGGCATCGCGTTGTGTTTCGGTGATTTGCTTTCTTTTCAGTAAATCAATGAACTTGTCTCCCCAAATGCTTGAAATAAGCAACGCCAGTATGACGGCCATCAGTGCCCGGAAAGAAGTGTATGCAAACATTCCGGCACCGGGAAAATCGAATTTGTCAAGCCATTGAAATAAATAATATAACATGTTGTATCTGTTTAACGATTAAAGACTGATAGATGTTGTTTTTAGCAATTGCCGAATGCTTTTTTAAGTTCTTCCTTGTCATCGAAGTGATGTTTCACACCTTTAACTTCCTGATAGTCTTCGTGTCCTTTACCGGCTACCAGTACTACGTCGCCGGGCTGTGCCAGCATGCAAGCAGTACGGATGGCTTCGCGGCGGTCGGTAATGCTCAGGGTTTTTTGCATGTCTTCCTTATCCAGGCCGGCTAACATATCGTTGATGATGTCTTGAGGCTCTTCAAAGCGGGGATTGTCGCTAGTAATGATGACGCGGTCGCTGGCTTTAGCAGCTTCCTTGGCCATGAGGGGGCGTTTGCCCTTGTCACGGTTTCCGCCAGCTCCTACTACGGTAATCACTTTTCCTTTACCTTCAAGTACACCGTGTATGGCGTTCAGTACATTCACTAATGCATCAGGCGTGTGAGCATAGTCTACTATGGCGGTAAAACCTTTGGGTGAGCGGATAGCATCAAAACGTCCGGCTACTGGATGTAGAGTACTTAGAGCTATCAATACATCTTCTTCTTTCTTGCCTAACAGCACTGCGGCGCCGAATACTGCCAGTAGATTGTAGGCGTTGAATTTACCGATGAAATGTACTGCTAATTCGTGGTTGTTGAAGTCTAGTAATGTACCCTCAAAGTGCGATTCCAAGATTTTACCTTTGAAGTCGCTGAGGCTGCGTAACGAGTAAGTATATACCCGCGAACGGGTATTCTGTGTCATTACCAACCCGTTCTTGTCGTCAAGATTAGTTAGGCTGAAAGCTTCGCGTGGCATGTCGTCAAAGAATTTTTTCTTGGCTTTCAGGTAATTTTCTACCGTTTTGTGGTAGTCCAGATGATCGCGTGTCAGATTGGTAAAAATACCTCCGGCAAACCGTAATCCGCTGATGCGCTTTTGGGCGATAGAGTGCGAACTTACTTCCATAAAAGCATATTTGCAACCCGAATCGGCCATTTGCCCAAGCAGGCGGTTAAGGGTGATGGGATCAGGAGTCGTGTGATCTGTTGGTACAGGTTGGTCATCAATATAGTTGCAAACTGTTGAAATTAGGCCTACTTTGTAACCGAAATAGCGGAATGTGTGGTAAAGCAGGGTTGCGATGGTAGTTTTCCCGTTAGTTCCAGTCACACCCACCAACTCCATTTTACTGGTAGGGTCGCCATAAAAAAACGTAGCCAGTTTTCCTGTAGCTTCTTCGCTATCTTTTACCACAATGTAAGCCATATTTGCGGTTGTTTCCTGTTTATCCATTCCGGCGGGAAGCTCCTCGCAGAGCACAGCTACAGCACCTTTCTCAATAGCAGCCTGTATGTAAGCATGTCCGTCAGTTTGGGTACCACGAATAGCCATAAAGAGGTCACCGGGTTTTACCTGGCGTGAATCGATGTTGACGCCTGTAATTTCAAGGTCTATTTGACCGATTACTTCTGTTGGCTGTATGACTCTTAATAATTCCTTCAGTTTCATTTTTATCTATATAATAAGGTATATATTATCTTGCTTGTATAATGGTTATCGCAAAGTCAGCGCGATGGTTTGTCCTTTGACGATATGGCTACCTCCGGCAATTGATTGCCTGCGTACACGTCCGATACCTTCTAGTCTGACTTTAAGCCCTTTGCTCTCGAGTAGATAAACGGCATCTTTGGCACCCATGCCTATGACGCTGGGTACTGTGTTCCCTTTGTTTGCTTTCCCTTCCAAAACAATGGCCGATTCTGTAGACTGGCTATGTCCCCATAGCTCTTTTTGTTTCTCTTCGGGGAACTGTATTTGAGTAGGCACTTCCAGTGTCTTGAGTACGGTCTGAGCTTCTTTCATTTCGCCGGCTTTTACACTCGGAATCACATTGGTAGTGCTGTCAATGGCACTTCGTATGTCGAAACGAAGGTTCTTGGCATATACTCTTTCAGCAATTTTTCCGAAAACGCTTCCTGCCATCAGACCACCTGATGCTGGAAGCCCTGGTTTCTGTATAGAGACGATGCAACTGTATTGTGGTGCCTCCGAGGGGAAATAGCCACAGAAACTTACCAAATAGTTCGTACGTCCCGATTTGTAACCGGCTTTTCCTTGCGAAATCTGTGCAGTTCCGGTCTTTCCTGATACTGAGAACTGCTTGTTTCCGGCAGGTTTAGCCAAACCATCCGATACTACCCGGCGCAGAATTTCCCTTATTTGTGTCAGGGTGTGGTCTGAACATATTTTCCCATTGATTACCTCGGTGGGATATTCTTTGACGACTTCTCCATTACGAGTCAGAGCCTTTACAAATTTGGGGCGTACCATCACTCCGTTGTTGGCAATAGCGTTATAGAACGTCAGTATGTTCATCGGTGGAATCTGGGTTTCGTATCCGATACTCATCCAGGGCAATGTGGTTTTGGCGAAATACCGCTCTTTGGGTCCTTTGATGTTAGGTATCCCTTCGCCTGGAATTTGTAGGTGCAGGGGTTGATCTATGCTCATACGTTTCAGTCCGTCTACAAATTTTTGCGGATCGTCTTTGTAATACTTGTCGATGAGGGTTGATACACCAATGTTTGACGATACTTCCAGTGCACGGGTTACGGTAATCTTACCATAACCACCTTTATACCAGTTATGGTCGCGCATTTTGCTGCCATACATGTTCTTGATGCCGTTTCCTGTTTCTACTTCTGTGTCGGGCGTGATTTTCCCGTCTTCTAAAGCTACCATGATAGAAGCGGTCTTGAAGGTAGAACCCGGTTCGAGCATATCGCTGATAGCATTGCTGTTCATCTCGTAGTAGTTCCCGTCGCTGGCTTTTGTCATATTGACAATTGCCTTTACTTCACCTGTGGCAACCTCCATCAGTACAGCTACGCCTACACTAGCGTTGATTTCCTTCAGTTCGTCAATCAATGCCTTTTCGCAGATGTCCTGCATACCTACATCAATGGTCGATACTACATCGCAACCGTCTACTGGTGGTATATCGACAATGTTGAGCCATTTGTTCATTACTTTTTGACGGTGTGTAATGCCACTGCGCCCTTTCAGTAGGGTGTCGAAGGCTAGTTCAATGCCGTTGCGTGCTCCCATAGCCGTATCAGCATAGAGACGGCCTAGGGTTTGTGCCGCCAGCGAGCCGAAAGGTTTTTTGCGCTGGTTGTAGGGCTGGTCATGCAAACCGCCTTTGTAAGGTCCCAGATTGAATAACGGAAGTTCTTTCACTTCTTTATATTGGATGTATGAGATACGTTTGGGATAGAGCAAGTAGTGGCGACTCTTTTTGCGACGTCCTTCTTTCAGTACATTTTTGAAGTAGGCTACGCTCTTGTCGGGGAAAATGGCATGCATTCCTCGGCTGATACTGTCGAGATTGGTTTTAAGAATAGAGTCTCTGCGATGCTGGTCTTTAGCGCGTAGCTTAGGGTCTTTCTCGCCCGACATAAAATCCATATATATGCGGTATTCGGGTAATGAACTGGCCATTAATTTACCATCAGACGACAGAATGTTGCCTCGGTTGGCGGGTACACTCACATTCTCTTTTACAAAACGGTCTGCTACATCGTTCCAGTATTGCCGTTCGGCAAACATGATAAGCCCAGCCTTCACCACAATAGCTATTCCTACTAGTGACATTACTAGGACGATGAAGAAATAGCGGAGCATTATGTTCTTTTTGTCTACAGCCATAGTTTTTTGTTTATTTGCGTATCAGGTAGGGAGGGGTGGTAGCCGTCTGTAAGTCACTTTCTTGTGTAGCAATGTATTCCTCAATGCGTGATTGTCGACTTTGTTCCATCAATTCCGAGCTACGTGTCAGGGCATCGTATTTGATGTCGGTCAGCTCTTTTTTTAATTCCTCGATGGTGATGATTTGGCGTTGGAATGAGTAGCGATTGTGTATGTAAAAAATCACCAGCATCATGATGAGCACCAGCAGTTTGGTCTGGCGCCTGAAGAAATCGGTGGCCAGGATGTCTCCTCCCACGATGCTTTTCCATGAAGTCTTTGTATGCTCTTTCATGCTGTATCTTCTTTATTCAGTGGTTCTTTTTTCGGCTATTCTCAGTTTGGCACTTCGCGAACGTGGGTTACGTTCCACTTCTTCGGTGTCAGGTACAATCACTTTGTTGTTTACCAGTCGGAAGGGCGTTTGTACGTTGCCATAAAAATCTTTTTCGGTTTTGCCTTCTGCATTACCTGTTTTCATTACGTTCTTTACGATGCGGTCTTCCAAAGAATGATAGGTGATGATCGCTAGCCGTCCACCTGGTCGGAGAACTTGGGTAGCTGCAGCTAGCATTTCCTTTAATGCTTCCATTTCCTGGTTTACTTCAATGCGCAGTGCTTGGAACACCTTGGCCAGCTCTTTTTTTTCGCGCTCTTTGCCAAAAAGTGGTTTGATGGTTTCCAAAAACTCACCGATGGTGGCAATAGGTTGCGAGGTACGGGCCTTGACCAGCACGGCTGCTAGCTTACGGCTGTTTTTGAGTTCTCCGTACAGGTAGAATATGTTGGCTAGCCTTTCTTCGGTATACGTGTTCACTACGTCGGCAGCGGTAATGCCGGCACGTTTGTTCATGCGCATATCCAGTGCCCCGTCAAAACGGAATGAGAACCCCCGCTCACTGTCATCAAAGTGGTGCGATGATACTCCTAGGTCAGCTAGAATACCGTCTACCTGACTGATACCGTAGTAGCGCAGAAAGTTGTGCAGGTAACGGAAGTTGCTTCGCACGAAGGTGAAGTGCGGGTTACTTACAATGTTGCGTTCGGCATCTTCGTCCTGATCGAAGCCTAACAATCGCCCCCCTTCACCCAGTTGTGAGAGAATTTCACGTGAGTGCCCGCCTCCGCCGAAGGTTACGTCTACATACGTGCCATTTGGACGAATAGCAAGACCGTCAACACTTTGTTGAAGTAATACTGGAATGTGATATGTTTGTTCTTCTTTCATCATATTGCCTGTCGTTTATAAAGGCTATTGCTCTTCTTCGTTGTTTTCCCACAGATCTCCGCCCAATACATCTTGAAGGGCTTTACTGAACTCCTGTGGCTCCATGAACGGCTGTTCAGCTCGTTCTTTAGCCCATATCTCGATGGTGTTGTCCATACCAATGAAACGTACGTCATCATGTATGCCAACCATTTGTAGGTAGCGTTTCGGAATAAGGATGCGTCCGTTTCCATCGGGTACTACCAACTCGGCGTCGCTCACAAACTGGCGGAACACAGCCTGTTCGCGGGCGTTCCACCGGTTCAGGTGCTTGCGTAGCTGGTTCTGGGTTTTAAACCAGATGCTTTCGGGGTATAGCACTAGACAGTCTTGAAATACGTCTTTTCGCAACACTAAGCTTTCTTCGCAGGCAGCTTGGAGTTGCTTGCGGAATGCCGAAGGGATAAATACCCGTCCTTTGGCATCTGTCTTGGCTTCTATGTTACCCAAAAAACACAGCATATTCACCTTATTATATAAGCGACGGTAAAATTACACATTCCCCCACAATTCCCCACTATGTTTTAACTAAAATCTTTATAAGAAGTTTTCAACAGCCTGTTTATTACTTATCCGTTTGATTATGAAGAAAGTGCCGGAAGTCTTTTGTGATGGAGGTTTGCAGGTATTTCCCTTCTTACCAACTTCGTACCAAGTTCATACCAAGTTCGTATAATTTCAGTAAATACGGAAAAGTTACGAACTTGGTAAGAAGCAGGTAAGAAGCAGGTAAGAAGCGATTGGATGGTGAGGGTAAGTTGAATATGTGATATTGAGATAATGGCTTGAAAGGTGATGGTGTGGCGTATGGAAGTACTTTGGGGTAGGTTGTTATGATTTTGTCGGGAAATTGTTATAAAATAACACCCTTGTGGTTACTGCTAGAGTATTAACTTTGCAGAAGTGAACATATGCTGACGAATAGTACCTGTGAGCTTATTGTCTAATTTTAATGCACTTTGGGATTATGTATAGATTCCTTTTTTTATTATTCTGTTTTGCGGCTGTTTGGGTAGGAAATGTTAATGCTGCAAATGTGTATTTGGAAACCGAAACATTTCGTGTGAAAGGAGGTTGGGTTATTGATCAGCAATTTATGGATCGTATGGGGTCTCCTTATCTGATGGCTCATGGAATGGGTGTTCCTGTAGAAGATGCTGTGACAGAATTGACAATTCCCGAAAAAGGAGTTTATTATGTGTATGTAAGGACTTTTAACTGGACTTCGCCGTGGTTTTCGGGAAAAGGTCCGGGGAAGTTTTCGCTTTATGTAGATGGTAAACGTGTTGGTAAAGTTTTGGGTGATGAAGGAAATACATGGGGGTGGCAAAAAGCTGGTCAGGTGCGGATTAATAAATCTGAAGTAGAAATCCGTCTACGTGACTTGACAGGATTCAACGGTCGTTGTGATGCTGTGTTTTTTACTACAGACAAAAAAATGGTGCCACCAACGGACATTCATAAATTGGATGTATTTAGGCAAAACATACTTGGTAGTTGTCGGAATGAGGAAATTTTGAAATATGATTTGATTGTTGTTGGTGGCGGCGTGGCTGGAATAAGTGCAGCGGTATCGGCAGCTAGGCTTGGATGTAAAGTTGCATTGATTAATGACCGTCCGGTATTGGGTGGTAATAATAGTTCGGAGGTGAGAGTACATTTGGGCGGAAGAATAGAAACTGGATTATATAAAAAATTGGGAAATCTGCAAAAAGAATTTGGACCGGTAAATGGAGGAAATGCCATGCCGGCTGCACAGTATGAAGATGAGAAAAAAATGCAGATAGTAGCAAATGAAAAGAATATTACCCTCTATTTGAATAGTAGGGCGATGGAAGTAGCGATGAATGGTTCTATGATTAATTCAGTGACTATTCAGCACATTGAATCAGGTGTGCAGACAATGATGTCTGCGCCTGTGTTTGCCGATTGTACGGGTGATGGCACGGTAGGATTTTTAGCTGGTGCCGATTATCGGATGGGGCGTGAAAGTCGCTATGAATTTGGGGAGTCGCGAGCTCCCGAGGTGGCTGATAGTTTGACAATGGGAGCATCTGTACAATGGTATTCTGTGGATGCCGGTAAGGCTTCGCATTTCCCGGTTTTTGAGTATGGCATCACTTTTGACGAGGCAAGTTGTGAGCGTGTTACAATGGGAGAATGGACTTGGGAAACCGGAATGAATGTAAATCAAATGACCGATTTTGAATATGTTCGCGATTACGGACTTATGGTGGTGTACTCTAATTGGAGCTTTTTGAAAAACAAACTGAAGGGTGATAAAGAAAAGTATCGTAACCTACGCTTAGGTTGGGTTGCTTATATTGCAGGAAAACGAGAGTCACGTCGATTGTTGGGAGATTATGTGTTGAAGGAAGATGATTTGGTGAAATCTGTGTATCATGAAGACGGAACAGCCGCAACGACCTGGACAATTGATTTGCACGATCCCGATCCGGCAAATTCCAAATATTTTCCTGGTCAGGAGTTTAAGTCGGTGGCCCGTCATACGCCTATTTACCCATATCCAATACCTTATCGTTGTTTGTATTCGCGAAATGTAGAAAATCTGTTTATGGCAGGAAGAAACATCAGTGTAACCCATGTGGCATTGGGGACTGTTCGGGTAATGCGTACCACAGGTATGATGGGCGAGGTAGTAGGTATGGCAGCTTATCTGTGTAAGAAGAATTCAGTATTGCCCAGAGATGTGTATTTTTATTATCTGCCGGAACTCAAGAAGTTAATGAAGCAGGGTATAGGAGCTAATTTGCCCAATAATCAGCGCTATAATGAAGGTAATACATTGAAAGAAAAGTCTGTAGTAGGAGTGGATGTCTATACTTACTAAATTAAGATTATATACAAAGAGTTAATATACCGAAGATGGTAATTCCCTCTTGCCAACTTTGCGAATGGGAGTTTTTTTGACGGAATAGACCACTAAAATAGAAATACGGGAAAATGCTTTGATGCCACAATTCAGAGCTAAAAAATGAGTAATAGATAGCTTCCGGTTGTGTTTTGATAGATTTTGGGTGTAGTTTTCTGCTATTTTCTTGCATATAATTGAAAAGATGCGTTAATTTTGCGCACCGTTTTACAAGAAATTAAGAATGACAGACGACTCTTTGTTTTTAATAGACATAGATAAGATACTTCGAGAGAAGGCTCCGAAGCAGTCCAAGTATGTCCCTGGATTTGTCGTTTCTTATTTAAAGAAGATTGTCCATCAGGACGAATTGAATGTGTTCCTGCGGGAGTCGAAAGACCAGGTGGGAGTGGATTTCTTGAAGTCTTGTCTGGACTTTTTGGATGCAAAGATTGTAGTAAAGGGAGAAGAAAATCTGCCTAAGGATAGTCTGTGTACATTTGTGTCGAACCATCCCTTGGGCGGGCAGGATGGCTTGGCGTTAGGCTATGTCCTTGGAAAATACTACAATGGTAAGGTGAAGTATATGGTAAACGACCTGTTGATGAATCTTCGTGGATTGGCACCCTTGTGTATCCCTATTAATAAGACAGGACGGCAAGCCAAAGATTTTCCCAAAATGGTAGAGGCTGGTTTTGCCTCCGACAATCAACTTATTATGTTTCCGGCAGGTTTGTGCTCACGTCGGCAGAGTGGTGTAATACGCGATTTGGAGTGGAAGAAAACCTTCATTACTAAAAGCGTAGAGAATCATCGGGATGTAGTACCCATTCATTTTGACGGCCGAAATTCAAACTTCTTTTATAATTTGGCCAATGTGTGCAAAGCGTTGGGCATCAAATTTAATATAGCCATGCTTTATCTGGCCGATGAAATGCTGAAGAACCGGCATAAGACGTTTACCGTTACTATCGGCAAACCCATTCCCTGGCAGACGTTTGATAAGTCGAAAACTCCGTTACAATGGGCGCAATATGTAAAAGACATTGTATATAAACTGAAAGTTGAAGATTGAAACAGATATATTCCATTTTTAATTAAACAAGTATGGAAGAGATTATAGCACCGGTAAGTAAAGAGTTGCTGAAGGCAGAGTTGACAGAGGATAAACGCCTGCGCATGACAAACAGAAGCCATAACCAAATTTATATCGTTACGGCTCAAGATGCTCCTAATACAATGAGGGAAATCGGACGTCTGCGTGAGATTGCGTTTCGTGTAGCCGGAGGCGGAACCGGAAAATCAATGGATATTGATGAATATGATGTTATGGAGAATCCCTACAAGCAATTGATTGTATGGAATCCGGAAGCAGAAGAAATCTTGGGGGGATATCGTTATATTTTGGGTACGGATGTCCGTTTTGATGAGAAGGGGGCACCGATACTCGCCACGGCACATATGTTTAATTTCTCGGAAAAATTCTTGAAAGAGTATTTACCTACCACCATCGAATTAGGGCGTTCGTTTGTGACGCTGGAGTATCAGTCTACACGTACGGACAGCAAAGGGCTTTTTGCACTGGATAACTTGTGGGACGGACTGGGGGCTCTGACGGTAGTAATGCCCAATGTGAAGTATTTTTTCGGGAAGGTGACCATGTATCCCAGTTATCATCGTGGGGGACGCGATATGATCTTGTATTTCTTGCGCAAGCATTTTGCCGACAAGGAAGGGTTGGTGACACCTATGCAACCGTTACAACTTGAAACGGACGAAAAAGAGTTAGCCGCTTTGTTCTGTGAGAATAGCTTTAAGGAAGATTATAAGATTTTGAACGGTGAAATCCGTAAACTGGGTTATAATATTCCACCGCTGGTGAATGCTTATATGAGCCTTAGTCCTACGATGCGTATGTTTGGTACGGCCATCAATGACGAGTTTGGCGATGTGGAGGAAACCGGGATCCTTATTGCCGTAGACGAAATTCTAGCCGAAAAGCGTATCCGGCATATCCAGTCATTCATAGAGAATGAAAAGGATGGTTGCAAGTTGTTTTCATATCTAAATCGTAACTAAGTTCTGACGCCTTGGTTATGAGATTTCTGGAAGACTGTTTCCGTTGATTTTTCTGTATAGATCGAGGGCAAAGACATCGGTCATGCCTGAAACGTAATCCAATACCGCCTGTATTCTTTCGTAGAGTGCAGGCGCTTTTATGTTGTATTGACTGGAAACACGGTTGATGAGTAGTTGTGAATAGACTTTTTGGGGTGAACATACGGCTTCTATCATCAATTCGAGTAAGGTACTGATGATGCGGAAACCTGCCAATTCGATGTCTAGTACATCGCGCGAACGGTAAATTTTTTCTAGCGATACCTCGGCGCAGTGACGGTAAGCGGCGGCCGGTCCTGTTGAAATATGTTTGATGAGGGAACCTTCAAAATTACCTTCCAGAATATGATTTTCATTTTCCAGAAAAACACGGGTGCATTCTCGTATGAGCAGTCCGATGACTGAAGAACGCAAATAAGCAATTTGTTCGTTGGCATCGCTTACCATGTTCAGGGTTCTCTGTATGTGTGCTTTACGTTCGTCGTTGAAGTAAGATAGCAGAAGTTCGTGTGTCTCGTGTGGTGTAAGTATTTTTAGCTTGTAGGCATCTTCAATATCCATCATTTGATAACAAATGTCATCGGCTGCTTCGACTAAATAAACCAGCGGATGGCGGACATACTTCAGCGGATTGTCGTTGAGGCGTTTCATCCCCAGATCTTCGGCTATACGGCGAAAACTTTCTTCTTCGCTGGTGAAGAAACCGAATTTAGATTTGTTTCCTGCCAGACTTGATGAGTATGGGTATTTTACAATACTGGCCAGGGTGGAATAAGTGAGTACGAAGCCTCCTTTACGACGTCCTTCAAACTGGTGTGTAAGTAGGCGGAAAGCATTGGCATTACCTTCGAAATGCGTGAAGTCTTCCCATTGGGCCGGAGTAAGTTTGCTGCCGTCGGGCTGGGTTTCACGCAGACACATGCCTTTACCTTCGGAAAAAAAGGTAGAGATGGCTCGCTCGCCCGAATGGCCGAAAGGTGGGTTGCCGAGGTCGTGTGCCAGGCAGGCAGCCGAAACGATGGAGCCTATTTCAGATACGAAGGTGTCTTTTAGTTCAGGGCGATTGGTCAGCAGTAATTTTGCAACATCGTTGCCCAATGAACGGCCTACACTCGAAACTTCTAGACTGTGGGTCAGCCTGTTGTGTACAAAGATGCTTCCCGGGAGCGGAAATACCTGAGTCTTGTTCTGTAATCGCCTGAAGGGTGAGGAGAAAATGAGGCGGTCGTAGTCACGCTGAAATTCGGAACGGTTTTCATGGCGTTCTTCGTGAAACTCTTCCAGCCCGAAGCGTTTGGAAGACAGAAGGGATTTCCAGTTCATGAGCAAGTGTATTTAAATGCAGGTTTTGTAAGGAGAAATGGGATCCTTAGCTTTTTTAACTGCAAATGTATCATTATTTTGCTTCAAAATCCGTACTTTCGCCCATTAAATAAAGAAGTGCTTTGTAAATAATAACTTATTGACCTGAAAAATATCATTATGCTGAACGTACAAATCATCAACAAGTCGAAACATCCTTTTCCTGCTTATGCTACCGAATTGTCTGCCGGAATGGATATTCGTGCCAATCTGGACAAACCGATGGTACTGGCCCCCATGCAGCGTTGCCTGGTGCCGACGGGCTTGTATATTGCCCTGCCTGCCGGATTTGAGGCACAAATCCGTCCCCGTAGCGGATTGGCGTTGAAGAAAGGAATTACGGTATTGAATTCGCCAGGTACGATTGATGCCGATTATCGGGGGGAAATCTGCATCATTCTGGTAAATCTTTCGGCCGATGAATTTGTGATAGAAGACGGTGAACGGATTGCACAGATGGTGATTGCCCGCCACGAGCAAGCCGTATGGCAACAAGTAGATATATTGGACGAAACGAAACGTGGTGCAGGAGGTTTTGGGCATACTGGTAAAAAGTAGGGATAAACGGATAGGATGAAAACCGGAATAAAAATATTGCTTGCACTCTGGATGAGTGCCATGTGTCTTTCCTGCTATGCAACTTTCTCTGCCTGGGGAGATGGACATATATCTTCTGTAACCGGTGTGGATAGCTATGTGGCTGCAAATAAGAAGAAAAATACCGGAAAGAAGAAACGCAAGGAGAAAAATAAGAAAGATTCCAATGTGGAAACGGTAGTGCCTGCACTTACATCTGAGGAACAGCGCAGATACGACTATTTCTTTTTGGAGGCGGTTAGGTTGAAGTTGCAGCGTAAATATGATTCTGCTTTTGAGGTGTTGCAACATTGTTTGGCTATCAATCCAGAGGCGGCTTCGGCGCAGTATGAGTTGGCCCAGTACTATATGTTCCTGAAACAGATTCCGAAAGGGCAGCAGGCATTGGAGAAGGCTGTAAAAAACGAACCCGACAATTTCTGGTATGCACAGGGACTGGCCAATCTTTATCTCCAGCAAAATGAGCAGGACAAGGCGTTGGATTTGTTGGAAAACATGGCTACCCGCTTTACCGACAAGCTTGATCCGTTGTACAACTTGATGGACCTCTATAATCGTCGTGAAGCGTATGACCAAGTAATTGATGTGCTTAACAGACTGGAGGAACGGACGGGCAAAAACGAGCAGATTAGTATGGAGAAATTCCGCATTTATCTGCAAAAGAAGGATACGAAAAATGCCTTCAGTGAAATTGAAAGTCTGGTGGCAGAGTATCCGATGGATACGCGCTATCAGGTGATTCTGGGGGATGTGTATATGCAGAACGGCAAGCAGGAAGAAGCTTATAACATTTACCGCAAAGTGTTGTCCGAGGAGCCGGACAATGCCATGGCCATGTATTCGTTGGCTTCGTATTACGATGAAACGGGTCAGAAAGAATTATACCAGCAACAATTGGACACTTTGTTGCTGAATAAAAAAGTACCTTCGGAAACCAAACTTACCGTGATGCGTCAATTTATTGTAGAGAACGAACATGCCAATGCAGACAGTACGCGTATCATTAATCTTTTTGATCGCATTATGGAACAGGATCCGGATGATGCTCAATTGCCCATGCTGTATGCTCAATATCTGTTATCGAAAGGCATGAACGATGCTTGCCAGCCGGTGTTGAAGCAGGTATTGGAGATTGACCCTACAAATACAGCTGCCCGTATGACATTGCTGGGGGAGGCGGTGCGCAAGGAAGATTATGAAGCCATTATCCGGCTGTGTGAGGCTGGTGTGGAATCAAATCCCGACATGTCGGAGTTTTATTTCTATTTGGCTATAGCCTACAACAATGCCGAACGTACGGACGATGCGTTGGCTACTTGCCAGAAGGCTTTGGAACATGTGACGGAAGATAGCAAAAAAGAAGTGGTTTCAGATTTTTATTCTATTATCGGTGATGCTTATCATACCAAACAGCAGATGGAACAGGCTTATGCTGCCTATGATTCGGCTTTGGTGTATAATCCTGACAATATTCCGGCGTTGAATAATTATGCTTATTATCTTTCGGTAGAAAGGCGCGATTTGGACAAAGCCGAGGAGATGAGTTACAAGACCATCAAGGCTGAGCCCAATAATGCCACTTACCTGGATACTTATGCCTGGATTCTTTTTGAGAAAGGGAATTATGCCGAGGCGCGCATTTACATAGACAACGCTATGCTGGCCGATGGAGAGAAGAGTAGCGAGGTGGTGGAACATTGTGGCGACATCTACTATATGACGGGTGACGTGGAAGGTGCTTTGAAGTATTGGAAGAAGGCACTTGAAATGGGTAGCGATTCACCTACGCTGAAAGAGAAAATCCAAAAGAAGAAATATATACCTAATGAAACAGATGGTGCAAAGAAATAAGATTGGGATAGGGGTTTTGCGCGTATTGTCCGTGTTGATGCTGGTGGCGTTGTGTCTGGTTGGGTGCAAGACATCGCGTCAAAGTACATCCGGCTTATCGGGCAAGACAGGATATCTTTCTTCGAAAGTGCAGCTTACCGTGCCCCATCAACGGGGTGCCGTGCTGACCGTAAACGGAACCATGAAGCTGAAGGATGGTGAACGAGTACAGATTTCGTTTCTTATGCCGATACTGCGTACCGAAGTGGCCCGTATTGAAATTACTCCTGATACCTTGTTGCTGGTAGACCGTATGGAGAAACGCTATGTGCGTGTTGCAAAACGTGATTTGAAGGAAATGTTGCCTCGAAAGGCCGATTTCGCCCATTTGCAAAAACTGATTTATGCCGCCTCCAAACCGGGAGCCAAAAACTATCTTACCGGTAAGGATGTGGGGCTTACTTCCTTTGAAAAAGGTAAAATTGAACTTTCCAATTTTTCGGACAAGGAGTTTACCATGACTCCCACTCATTTGTCGTCCCGTTACAAGGAGGTTGAACTCAGCGAATTGCTGGAAATGCTGATGAGCCTATGAAACGACTGCTTTGTATGCTGGCAGGGTGTTTTTGCCTGTTGCTTCCGCTTGTGGCCCAGTCCAACAAACTGATAAAGGAACTGGAAAATAAACGCGGTGCCTTGCAGAAGCAGATTGCAGAATCGGAAACCCTGTTGCAGACTACAAAGAAAAATGTAGGCAGCCAGCTGAACGGCCTTGCTGCCCTGACAGGACAAATAGAGGAGCGCAAGCGTTACATCATGACCATTAACGGTGACATTGAAGCCATCGAGCACGAGCTTACTTCACTCGGCAGGCAGATAGCTGCCTTGCAACGCGATCTGAAAGACAAGCGCCAGAAGTATGCCAGCTCGGTGCAATACCTTTACAAAAACCGTTCCATCGAAGAAAAACTGATGTTCATTTTTTCTGCCAAAGATTTGGCGCAGACGTACAGACGTTTGCGTTATGTGCGTGAGTATGCCACTTACCAGCGTCTGCAAGGCGAGGAAATTTTGAAGAAGCAGGAACAACTGAACCGTAAAAAGAGCGAACTTACGCAAGTGAAGCAGGCCAAAGAATCCTTGCTGAAAGAACGTGAAGCCGAAAAAGCCAAGTTGGAGGCACAGGAAAAAGAACAGAAATCGCTGGTTGCCAGCCTTCGCAAACAACAGCGTAGCTTGCAAAATGAGTTGGCAAAGAAACGTCGTGAAGCCAACAAACTCAACGAGCGCATCGACCGCCTGATAGCCGAAGAAATAGAAAAAGCCCGCAAGCGTGCGGAAGAGGAAGCGCGTCGTGAGGCTGCAGCCCGCAAGAAGACTGAAAGCGCTTCGGATAAGACAACCGCTACATCGGCCGAAGTCAAGCCACTGGAGACATATAACATGAATAAGGAAGACCGTGAACTGTCGGGCAGTTTTGCCGGCAACCGGGGCAAGTTGCCTATGCCTATTACCGGTCCCTATATCATTACCAGCCATTTCGGGCAGTATTCCGTGAAAGGATTGCGCGACGTGAAACTCGACAATAAAGGTATCGACATCCAAGGTAAGCCGGGCGCGCAGGCGCGTGCCATTTTCAACGGGAAAGTAGCGGCGGTGTTCAAGCTGAACGGTCTGTTCAATATTCTGGTAAGACATGGAGCTTACATCTCGGTGTATTGCAACCTTTCGTCGGCTTCGGTCAAGACGGGCGATACGGTCGGTACTCGCCAGGTGCTGGGGCAGGTGTTCTCCAATCCGGCTGACAACGGGCGCACCGTACTTCACTTTCAGTTGCGTCGTGAAAAAGAAAAACTGAATCCAGAGCCGTGGCTCGACC
>ERZ779669.679-NODE-679-length-19307-cov-5.958082_pt1 | contig 19307 bp, 17 predicted proteins | sample MGYA00511372_ERZ779669 | MGnify/ENA primary metagenome ERZ779669 (study PRJEB29588, sample SAMEA1967891) | human gut metagenome | biome: human gut; feature: human-associated habitat; material: faeces | place: Denmark | collected 2008/2010 ... | reverse complement strand
GCGCTGCCCAAACCCGCAATTTTTGAAAAAATTGAGTAAACTTTTTTGTCTTTGGGAGGATAATTTAGCGTTAGCTAAATTTCAATGCCCGACCGACGCTCCGCCAAACCCAATTTATCAAGTTTAACCAAAATTTAGAACAGAAAAAATACCCTATAAACTCATTTTAATATGTCTGATATTTACTTAAATTTATAACTTGTATTTTGTGCATTGACAATGAATTTTACTTATAATTCCTATAAATAATAATTTTGAAAAAAATTAAAAAAATAGCGTATTTATGAAGAATTTATCGTAAATATCGGTTGACAAAGTGCAAATACTTTTGTATAATAATCAATAGCGTTTTAATATGCGTTTATGCGGTCAAGAGGTGCAATTATGCTTTTTGAACTTAAAAGTGTCTTTCAAAATGAAGGCGAAGAAAAAACAATCAGCTATAAGCTGGATATAAGCAATATTGACATTGACGGCGTTTTTCCATTCAAAACACCGCTTGATATTACCGCAACAGCAGGAAACAGGGCATCACTTGTTGACCTTACTTTGCTTGTCAGCTTTGACTATGTTCGCAGCTGCGACAGATGTGGAGAAGAATTTACAAGGAAGATGAAGTACAAGTTTACTCATAAGCTTGCCCGTACTCTTGAAACTGACGGCAACGACGACTATATTGAAACACCTGATTTTGTACTCGACCTTGATGAAACGGTTATTTCTGATGTGCTGTTGTCGCTTCCGCAGAAAAACCTCTGTAAAGAAGATTGTAAAGGACTGTGCAGTCAGTGCGGTCATAATCTTAATGAGGGTGAATGCGATTGCGATAAAAAGCAGGTTGACCCAAGGCTCGAGATTCTTAAACAACTTATGGATTGATATATGTTATTGTAAGGAGGTCTTTGTAATGGCAGTACCAAAGAGAAAAACTTCACACGCAAGAAAGAGTTCAAGACGTTCAACAGTTTGGAAGCTCAACGCTCCAACACTTGTAATTTGCCCTAACTGCGGTGAGTACAAGGCAGCTCACAGAGCTTGCGGCAACTGCGGTATGTATAACGGCAGACAGGTAATCGTAAAAGCTAACGAGAACTAATTACGGTACAAACATTATGGGCGGCAGAATTCTGTACGCCCTTTTGTTTTGCTCTGATACCTTGAATTTTTCGTGATTTTTGTGTAAAATAAGTGTGAGGTGAGTTCGTGGCTGTAAATATATTTGGTGTGACTGCTAACAGTCACGCAGACAGAGCAAAAATTAAAAGCGGTGAAATTCTGCTTAGTATTAACGGAAATATAATCGAAGATGTCCTCGATTACCGTTTTTATCAGGTAAACAGAGATTTGACACTCGAGATTAAAGATAAAAACGGCGAAATCAGAACAGTCCGTATTGTGAAAAGTGAATACGAGGAAATCGGTCTTGAGTTTGAAACTTATCTGATGGACGAGCAAAAGAGTTGCCGTAATAAGTGTATTTTCTGTTTTATAGACCAATTGCCTAAAGGTATGCGTGAATCACTTTATTTTAAAGACGATGACAGCAGACTTTCATTTTTGTTTGGTAATTACATTACGCTCACAAACCTTACACAGCACGAAATTGACAGAATCATAAAAATGCACATCAGCCCGATAAATGTGTCGGTTCACACTACGAATCCACAACTGCGCTGTAAGATGATGCATAACCGTTTTGCAGGTGATGCGTTAAGACATCTTGAAAGTTTTGCAAAGGCAGGAATCAGTCTTAACTGTCAGATTGTTGCTTGCCCCGGTATAAATGACGGTGATGAACTTATCCGTACTTTTACCGATCTTGAAAAACTTGGAGTTAATATGACCGCTGTCGTGCCTGTAGGACTTACAAAATATCGTCAAGGATTATATCCGCTTACGGAATACAATCAAGAAACTGCCGCACAGACGCTTGATATAATCGAAAAATTCGGTGATGAATGTGTTAAAAAGTACGGCAGAAGAATTTTTTATGCCGGCGATGAATTTTATATAAAGGCTAACAGACCGATTCCCGATCCTGATTTTTATGAGGGCTTTCCCGCCGTAGAAGACGGTATTGGTATGATTGCCTGTCTTAAAGAAGAAATTGAGTTTGCTGTGGAGGACAGCGAGTACAATGATGCATTGAATTATAAGGTGACTATGGCATGCGGCGAGGCTGTTGCACCTTATTTGAGAGATATGATGAAGATTATTGCAACAAAATTTCCGAATATAGAGATAAATGTTGTTGCAATTAAAAATAACTTTTTCGGCGGAGGAGTTAATGTGTCGGGTTTGGTCACAGGCGGTGACTTGATTGACCAGCTGAAAGACAAAGACCTTGGCGACAAACTTTTTATTCCGTCATCTATGCTTAGATTTGAAAATGACATTTTCCTTGATGATGTTTCGGTTGAAGATGTTGAGCGTGAGCTTAATATTTCTCTTGGAATTGTAAATAACAACGGTGACGAACTTGTAAGAGAAGTTACCACGGTAAAGGAATGATAGAAGAATGAATAAACCTGTAATTGCGATTGTAGGCAGACCGAATGTCGGTAAATCTACACTTTTTAATAAACTTATCGGTCAAAGACTTTCAATAGTCGATGATACACCGGGTGTTACCCGTGACCGTATTTACGGCGAGGTTGAATGGCTCGGCAAAAAAGCGTTTATAATTGACACAGGCGGTATTGAACCGAAATCCGACGATATTATTTTGTCGCAGATGCGCAGACAGGCACAACTTGCCATTGATACCGCAAATGTAATTATCCTTGTTACGGACGGCAAAACAGGTATGGTTGCCACAGATATGGATATTGCGCAGATGCTTATGAAATCAAACAAGCCGATTGTGCTTTGTGTAAATAAATGTGACGGAATCGGCGAACCGACTCCTGAATTTTATGAATTCTATAATCTCGGACTCGGAGATCCTATTCAGGTTTCATCTGTTCACGGACACGGCACGGGCGATTTGCTTGACAATGTGTTTGAACACCTTGATTTTACAGAGGACAGCGAGGATGACGGCACAGTAATTAATGTGGCTGTTATAGGCAAGCCAAATGCAGGTAAATCATCGCTCATTAATAAAATTACAAACGAGGAGCGCTGCATAGTTTCTGACATTGCGGGTACTACAAGAGATACCATTGACACAATGATTGAAAATAAGTACGGTAAATTTAACTTTACCGATACAGCAGGACTTCGTCGTCAGAATAAAATTTATGATGATATTGAAAAGTACAGTATTATCAGAGCAAAGATGGCTATTGAACGCAGTGATGTATGCGTTATTATGATTGACGCAGAGGCAGGCGTTACCGAGCAGGATACAAAGGTAGCAGGACTTGCTCACGAGGCAGGCAAGGCTTGTATTCTTGCGGTAAATAAATGGGATGCAATTGAGAAAAACGACAAGACAATGCAGGAGTTCAGAAAAAAACTTGATACAGACTTTGCATTTATGTCTTATGCTCCTAAGGTATTTATTTCTGCAAAGACAGGTCAGCGTATTGACAGGTTGTTTGAATTTATTGTAAGCTGTGCGGAGCAGTCTGCAAGAAGAATTACAACAGGTATGCTCAATGAATTGCTTGCACAGGCTACAACAAGAGTTCAGCCGCCGTCGGATAAAGGCAAGAGATTAAAGATTTTTTATGTTACCCAGGCATCGGTTAAGCCGCCGACATTTATTTTCTTCTGTAATAACGCTCAATTATTCCACTTTTCTTATCAGCGCTATCTTGAAAACAGAATCAGAGAGGCATTCGGACTTGAGGGCACACCAATCAGAATTATTATCAGGGAGCGTGGCGAAAAGTAATGAATTTTTATTTATCGTTTTTAGCGTATAATTGTTGGAGAATTATAATTACTGCCGTTATAGCTTATCTTTTAGGCAGTGTGAATACAGCCGTTATAGTTACAAAGATTGTAACGGGCGGTAAGAAAGACATTCGTGAAATGGGCAGCGGTAATGCAGGATTTACAAATGTTCTGCGTTCCGTAGGAAAAGTGCCTGCAATTTTTACAATCGTATGTGACGCACTTAAGTGTGTGGTTGCGGTTATTATCGGCTGGTTGATTTTCTCGACTATTCCTGCAGACAGTCAGATTCTTTCAAATGAATTTGGCAACTGCGGCAAGTATATAGCCGGTATTTTTGCAATACTCGGACATTCGTATCCTGTTTATTTCCACTTTAAAGGGGGGAAGGGGGGTAAGGGTGTTGTAACCGCTGCCGCTCTTATAGCAAGCGAGGATTGGAGAGTATTTATTGCGGTTATCGCAGCTTTCCTTATTGTTTTTGCTTGTTCAAAAATCATTTCGCTTTCGAGCATAACAGCGGCTGTACTTTACGGCCCATTTACATTCCTTGCAACATTCTTGTTTGATTATCCGAACGGATATTCTTTAGGCTATGTTATCTTGTCAACGGTTGCGGCATTGATTATCGGTATATTTGTTATTGTTAAGCATAAGGATAACATCAAAAGACTTATGCGTGGCGAAGAAAAGAAAATTACCGCAAAGAAAAAGACAAACTCTTGACGGACTTTTGCAAAAGTTGTAAAATAATGACGGATAATTTTATTGAAAGGTCGAATATTATGTCTGACTGTATTTTTTGTAAAATAGTTGACGGTTCTATTCCGTCTACAAAGGTTTATGAGGATGATAAAATCCTTGCCTTCAAGGACTTAAATCCACAAGCACCTGTTCACACTCTTATTGTTCCGAAACAGCATATCTGCTGTGCTGATGAAATTACTGCCGATAACTGTGAGATAGTCGGTTACATATTCTCAAAAATTCCGGAGATTGCAAAATCACTTGGTCTTGAGAACGGCTATCGTATTGTTAATAACTGCGGCGAGGATGGCTGTCAGTCAGTAAAGCACTTGCACTTCCATTTACTCGGCGGCAAAAAACTTGCTGAAAATATGGCTTAAGAGGTGGAAAAGATGGGTACATACAAAATTACTATTGCAGGTCACGAGCGTGAACTTGAGTTTTTTCCTGTAAGCGATAAACTTGATATTGCAGCTTTTATTATGTTTGGCGATGTTGAAATTACCGAAGCATCTGCTAAAGAACTGTTAAAGATTTGCCCTGAACACGATGTTGTTGTTACGGCAGAGGCAAAAGGTATTCCTCTTTGCTATGAAATGGCAAGACAGGGCTGCAAAAATTATGTTGTTGCCCGTAAAGGCGTTAAGGTTTATATGAGAAACCCTATTGAAGTAAATGTTAAGTCAATCACAACCGAGAATGAGCAAAAGCTTTATCTTGGCGAGGGTGACGCAAACTTTATTAAGGGCAAAAGAGTTTTGATTGTTGATGATGTTGTTTCAACAGGTCAGAGCCTTGAGGCAATTGAAGAGCTTGTTACTAAGGCCGGCGGAAATATAGTAGGTAAAGCGGCTGTGCTTGCCGAGGGTGACGCAAGAGGCAGAAAAGATATTATTTATCTTGAGGAATTGCCGCTGTTTTTTAAATAAAACTGATAAATAAGGATTGAATTTTATGAAACGACCGTTTGCATTGATTGGTATTACTTATCTTTCTGTGCAAGCGGCGCTTTTTTATTTAGAGTCGGATTTAGCAGCGGCAATATTAACCGCTGTGTGTTTTATCGGAACGATTGTTTCGCTCTTTATACTTAAAAATAGAAATTTACGGCATACGGTGCTTTGCTTTTGTTTGACAGCAGCATTTGCAAGTACGATTTTCAGCGGATATAATATACTTGTAAAACAGCCGATTGTAGATAAATATTCCGAAAGAGAAATATATGTGACGGCAACTGTACTTGAGCAACCCACGGTGCAGTACGATACTTACAGATATTTAATTGAAACCGATAGTATAAACGGAAAAATCGAAAAACTAAAAATCTGTCTTTCAACAATTAATGAATTAAATGTTGAAGAATTTGACAGAATAAGCTGTGTTTTGCCATTAAAAGAATGTACTAAAAGTCAGATGATTGCTGACGGTGCGTTTTTACAGGCATCTGTTAATAAAAACTTTGCTTATATTGTAAAAAAGACCGATGACAAGCCTCTGTATTATCAAGCTGTAAAGATAAGAGAAAATTTTGCGGACAGTTTTGAACAAAATATGTCGCAGGATTGCGCATCACTGTGCAGAGCGGTTTTATTGGGAGAAAAAACCGCTTTATCGCAAGAAATTCAGAACGATTTTACCCGTTGCGGCGTAAGTTTTTTGATAGTTGTGTCGGGTATGCATCTTGCCATAATCAGCAGTTTTGTATTTTTGTGTATCAAGAAAATAATAAAAAACAGAGTTTTGCGTTCGATGATAATGCTTATGTGCGCATTTTCATTTATGGCGGTAACAGGATTTGCACCGTCTGTTGTAAGAGCGGGAGTAATGCTTGCCGTAGTGTATTCGGGAAAAATGTTTATGCGCAAAGGCGATTCGCTCAATTCGCTCGGAATTGCGGCTTTAATTCTCACCGTACCCAATCCTACAGCTGTTGCCGATGTGGGTATGCTTTTATCTTTTACCGCAACGCTTGGAATAATATTGTGGGCAAGAAAAATTTCAGTTTATATAATGGGCAAATTTGCAAAATTGAAAAGACTTAAAAAGCCCGTTGAAGTTACAGTAAACTTATTTGCGGTTTCCGTTTCTGCCACTGTATGGACAATGCCGATTTCAGTGTTGATGTTTGGTAAAGTATCGGTATTTTCAATCTTGCTTTCCGTTATACTTTCGCCTGCGGTAAGCGTACTTGTAGCTTGTGCTTTGCTTGCGGTGATTCTTTACGGCTTTGGAATTGTAAGTATTATTGCTTATCCGCTTACCTTTGTATGTGAGCAGTTAAGTAAGTATGTAATTTTTATTGTCGGCACATTTTCGGATATTCCGTTTTCTTCGGTAAACGCACGAAAACCGTATTTTTACATTTGGCTTGCTCTTATTGCGGTTATGGTGATTGTCGGATATTTTGTTAAAAACAAAGCAAACTATGCCGTTAAGAGCGCTGTTATTTCGCTGTGTGTTCTTGCACTCGGTTTTGCGGTTTACTCCGTAATTGATGTAAATACAACCGTCATTAATATTTACGCAACGGGAGGAAATACGGTTACGGTAAAGCGTGGAAAAAATTGCTCGGTTGTCAGCTGCGGCGGAGAAGCAACAAATGTATATTATGCCGTGTCTGATATTATGGAAGATACGACTTTGCTTGATTTTTTGATTGTGCCTTCGGATTCGGACGGAAGTTTGCTTTATGCCGATATTTTCCAAACAAAATTTGACGAATCGGATGTTTTGATATATGATAGTAAAGGTGAGAATGAAGATAACGGTAATGTAAAATATTTTACTGTAAATAAAAGTTTTACGCTTAATTTAAATTCGGAAACCAAAGATGAAGCAGTAAGCACGGAAAGCGGTGTGTACCAGTATATCAGCACCGAAAGCACCACTGTTTTGTTACTTGACGGTAATTGCAAGGCAGAAGATATTTTGGAAAAACACAGAAAAGCAGATTACATAATTACCGATAAAGACGGAGATAATTTGCAAGATATTTGCGGTAAAAGAATTATTACGAATACCGACGATGCAAACGCAAAAGATTGCGAAGATATGATTTTTGTACGGGACAAAAATCTGCAGATTGTTATTGATTGACGGAGGAAATATGGCTGTACTAACAGATAAACAGATGGACAAGCATATAAAAGAAAGAAATTTTGCAAAGGTGTATTTGATTTACGGCGAAGAGCAAATGTATGTAAAAAAATATACCGATAAGCTTGTTACGGCTGTAGCAGGTAAGACACCGTCAGAGTTTAATTTTCATTCATTTGGTGACAGCATTAATTTTGACGAGCTTGCCGCCTCTGTACAAATAGTTCCGTTTATGAGTGAATTTAACTGTGTTCTTGTAAGCGATGCGGCTTTCGATGAATTTAATGCAAATGATAACGCAAGGTTTGCAGATATATACAAGGCAGTGCCTGACGGTTGCGTATTTATAGTTTCTTTGCCGTCTGTAAAACCTGTTAAAAATAAAACCGTTTTGCCTGCATTAAAAAAATATGCCGTTAAAAACGGAATCGTTTGCGAGTTCAATACTCTTACTCAAAACGAGCTTGTTAAGTTTATTGCAAAATGGGCGAATGCAAACGGAAAATTCATTTCACAGGTAAATGCCACACAACTTATTTCGCTTTGCGGTCGTGACCTTAATATGCTGAAAAATGAGATAGATAAAATTTCCGCATATGCAAAGGGAGAGGAAATCTCTGACGAAGACATAGAAAAACTTGCGACGGTTACACTTGAATCAAAGATTTTTGCGCTTTCGGACGCTGTGCTTAACGGCAATGCACAAAAAGCCTTTAATACGCTTGACACCTTATTTTATCAGCAGGAAAAGACGGCGGATATGCTGTTTATTTTATCGCAGGCTTTTATAGACGCATACAGAATCAGAGTTGCTGATGAAAGCGGCGTACAAAAAACGGAGGTTGCGAGTAAGTTTAATTATAAAAACAGAGCGTTTGTACTTGATAATGCAAGAAGGGCAACAAAGCGAGTTTCTACGCAGGCTTTAAGAAAATCGCTTAGTTTGCTTTTGCAGGCGGAAACCGAATTTAAAAGTGTTTCGGTAAATGACAGAGTGTTCTTTGAAAAACTGATTGCACAGCTTTTGCTGACCGCTGAGAGGGGAAGAGTTTAATTGCTGAAAATAAAAGAGGCAATAATAGTTGAGGGCAGATATGACAAAATAAAATTGAAAAATCTTGTAGACACAACGATTATCGAAACAAACGGTTTCCGTGTGTTTTCGGATAAAGAAAAGCAAACGCTTATCCGCAAAATAGCACAGACGAGGGGAATACTTGTATTTACTGACAGCGATTCCGCAGGCTTTGTTATAAGAAATTTTTTGCGTGGTACGGTTGACAAAAGTAAGATAAAACATTGCTACATACCGCAGATAAACGGCAAGGAAAAGCGTAAGGCGCACGGTTCAAAAGAGGGCTTTCTTGGTGTTGAGGGAGTGAGCGATGATGTGATTATCAAGGCAATTCGCAAAAGCGGAGCTACAATAATCGGTGAAGATGAACAGGCAGACAGAGAAGAGGTAACAAAAGCCGATTTATACAGGCTTGGTCTTACCGGCAGGGAAAACTCCGAGAAATTAAGAAAAGCCTTGTTAAAGCACTTAGATATGCCGTCTTACCTTACTGCCAATGCTATGCTGTCGGCAATCAATTGCTTATATTCGCTTGATGAACTGAAAAATATAGTTAATGAATTGGAAATTTAATAATCAGAATTTAAATCACCGTTTTTGGACATAATAAAAACGGTGATTTTTTTGTTAAAGAGATTAAAGTGTGATTGTATCCTGTTTTCAATTGGCGGAGTTGCTTATGCTTTGCTTGAAATACTGTGGCGCAGAAAAACTCATTGGACAATGGCGGTTACGGGCGGCAGTTGTTTTCTTACAATTTTCAGAATATATAAAAAATTCCCAAAACTGTGTTTACGCAGCAAATGCCTTATAGGCGGTGCCGTTATCACACTTATGGAGGGAATATGCGGATTTATAGTAAATGTAAAATTTAAACTTAATGTCTGGGATTACAGCAATTGTACGCTGAATTTTAAAGGACAGATTTGCCCGTTTTACAGTATGCTGTGGACGCTTTTGTGCATACCTATAAGCTGCATATGCAAATTGCTTTGCAAAAACAAAAAAATTATTTAGCAGTCACTTTAGCGTCATTATGAGTATTTATAATAAACCTGTAAAATAAATTTGGAGGAATTATTATGGAAATACTCAAAGTTGAAAATCTTGTAAAAACCTACGGAGAGGGAGATAATATTGTAAATGCGGTTGACAATATTTCTTTGTCTGTAAATAAGGGCGAATTTGTTGCTATAGTAGGCGCAAGCGGCAGCGGAAAATCAACGCTTTTGCATTTGCTCGGCGGTGTTGACAGACCGACAAGCGGCAAAATTTATATAGACGGAAACGAAATAAATAATATGAATAATGATAAACTTGCTATTTTCAGACGCAGACAGATTGGCATTGTTTATCAGTTCTATAATCTTATACCGATTCTTACGGTGGAAGAAAATATCTCTCTTCCGTGTGACCTTGACGGTAACAGACCCGACAAAGAGAGAATGGATTTGATTTTAAAGTCTTTCGGACTTTTTGAAAGAAGAAATCATCTGCCAAACGAGCTTTCGGGCGGTCAGCAACAGAGAACTTCAATTGCAAGAGCTTTAATAAATAATCCGGCTATTCTGCTTGCTGACGAACCTACGGGTAATCTTGATTCAAAATCCACAGAAGAAATTATGAGTATTTTGAAAATGTCTAACCGTGACTTTAATCAGACAATAATTATGATTACGCACAATCTTGAAATTGCAAAGGAAGCCGACAGAATTATTACAATTCAGGACGGCAAAATTTTAAGGGAGGCGTAAGGCTTGAAGATACTGAATAAACTTACTGTTAAAAATTTAAAGTTGAATAAAAGCCGTACGATTGTTACGATTATCGGTATTATGCTTTCGTGCGCTTTGATTATGGTTGTTGCCGGTATGGCGGCAAGCGCACAACAGACAATGGTAAACTTACAAATTAATATTACGGGTAATTATGATTTATTTGTAAAAGGAGCAAACAAAAAAATTATTGACAATGCGCAGGCAAACAGAAATGTAAAGGACATTTATATAAAACAAAATCTCGGTTGCGCATATCTGCCGCAGGCGAAATTTGACACAAAGCCGTACATAAATGTGGTCGCATTTAACGAAAAATCATTTACAGACTGCTTTAATGTTACACTTAAAGAGGGCAGACTTCCGCAAAACGGAAACGAACTTGTGCTTTCGCAGAGTGTAATTGAGAACAGCAGAGCGGAATTTAAAATAGGCGATACAATTACACTTGACTTGGGCAAAAGAGTTTATGTATCGGGTGCGGAAATACCGTTAAACGATACCGAATATTTTATTGACGAAAATGGTTTGGAAAAACTTGTCGATACTCATAAAAAGACTTACACTGTTGTAGGTGTGTTTAATAAGGTTTCTTCATCATATTTTGCGGCAGACAGCAATTCTGCGAGCAGTTCCGCTTTCACTTTAGCTGAAGAAAATGCCGATATAAATGATTTGTTTATAAGCTTTACATCAGACGGTGAAAAAAATTATATTACAACGAGCGGTGAAATTTTAAATTTAACGGGTGACGATTTTGAGAGTTTAAAAAATAATTTTGAAGTTTATCTTGAAAACGGTGATTTTGATGAGGCGGATATAAACAAAGATTTGCTGAGATACAAAGGTTTTGCGCTAAGTGACGAGTATATGAGAATGCTTTTATCATTAGCTGTAATAATTATTGTAATTATTGCAATTTCAAGTATTTTTGTTATCCGTAACAGCTTTGCAATTTCAATTACCGAAAAAACAAAGTTGTACGGTATGCTTGCTTCAATCGGTGCTACATCAAAGCAGATAAGGCATAATGTGCTTTTTGAGGGCTTTGTGCTTGGCATAATCGGTATTCCGGCAGGCATTTTGCTTGGCGTAGGTGTAATTGCGCTGCTTGTGGTAATTTTGAACGCATTGCTCGAAAATATGCTGAACGGAATCTCATTTGTTTATGCTGTTCCATGGTGGGTAGCGGTTATTTCTGCTGTAATGTCAGCGGTTATTATTCTGTTTTCTACGCTTTCATCGGCTTTCAGAGCCTCAAGAATTGCTCCGATTACCGCAATCAGAGGCAACAACGACATTAAGATTAATAAAAAGAAAAGCTATAAATCACCGAAATTTATTAAAAAGCTGTTTGGTGTGGGCGGAGAAATTGCCTATAAAAACCTTAAACGCAGTAAAAAGAAGTACCGCACTACTGTAATTTCTATTATTATAACAGTTGCAATGTTTATTTCAATTTCCACCTTTATTGAGTACGGATTAAAAATTGCAGGTGATCACTTTAAGGATATTTCTTACAATATTACTGTACATGCAAACGATAAGCTGTCATATGATGAATACGAAAATGTTTACAAAAGAATCATTGCTGATACGGATATAAATTCAAGCATAAAAGCCTGTGAAAATTATTATGGAAATATAGTGGGGCTTACCGATTATTATACGGAGGATGCCAAAGCGGCAGAGTTATCGGGCGGCGATTTAGCGTATGTGTTTGGTGTGGATAATAAGAGCTTTAAGGAGTATGTAACCGCACTTGGATATAATTATGATGATGTCAAGGATAAAGCACTTATTACGAATGATTTTAAATACTACAATTCGGATAATATTCTTATCAAGGGTAAGGAATTTGACTTGCCTATGAACACTGTTGTAAAGTTGTATCCTAACGGAACCCCGTCATATACTGAGGATGATATTAAAGAAATTCAGAAAACAGATCCTGATTTTGTATATAATCCGGATGATTATAAGTCTGTTGACCTTGTTATATATGATACAATTAATAAGGAAGTGCCGGGGTCTATAGTTTCAAGTATTATGAGTACCCTAAATGAGGGAAGTGTGCTTGTAAGTGAGGATTATTTTAAAAAGCTGTTTGCCGAGGATAATGACCATACAACAGGAGTCATTGTTATTGATTCGGCTGACCCTGTAAATACGGTAGAATATATAAATAATCTTGATATAGAAAATCTTGATGTTTTTAATATTAACGAGCAAAAAGAACAGATGAATGCCATTGTGCTTATTATTGCAATCTTTGCTTACGGTTTTATTATTGTAATTTCACTTATCGGTATAACAAATGTGTTTAACACAATCAATACCAATATGCGTTTGCGCAGTAAGGAATTTGCGATGCTCAAGTCTATCGGTATGACAAAGAAAGAATTTAACAGAATGATAAGACTTGAAAGTTTGTTCTACGGTTTAAAATCCTTGCTTATCGGTGTTCCGCTCGGATTGCTCGGAGGTTATGCTATATTTAAGGCTACGGGAAATACCATTATGCTTGACTATTCATTCCCGACTATGGCTGTACTCATAAGCATAGTGTTCGTATTCTTTGTTGTATGGCTTATTATGAAAATTTCTATCAGCAAAGTGAATAAACAGAATATAATTGAAACCATACGCAACGATAATATTTGACATATCGGCTTACAGGGTGATATAATCACAAAAGAAGGGAAGTGTTAGTATGAAGATACTGCTTGTTGAGGATAACAAAAGCATAATAAAAGGACTTGAGTATGCATTTGCACAGAACGGCTACAGTTGTGAATACTGTCTTAGTTTAGACGAGGCTGTACGAAAAGCACCTTTTAATTATGATGTAGCAGTGCTTGATATAATGCTTCCCGACGGAAACGGCTTTGATTTGTTTAAAAAAATTCGCAGATATTCCGATTTGTCTGTAATTTTTCTTACCGCTGTTGATGATGAAGACAGTGTAGTAAACGGACTTGAACTTGGTGCGGACGATTACATAACAAAGCCTTTTTCTACAAGGGAACTTATTGCACGCATAAAGCGAGTGACGAATAAAAACAGTAAAAAGAACATAATTACAGTATCGGGCGTTACGCTTGATTTGGATAAATCGGCGGTGTTTGAAAACGGAAAACAGCTTGAACTTACCGCACTTGAATATAAATTATTGTCGCTGTTAATGCAAAATGCAGGTAAAGTGGTAACACGAGAACTGATATTTGAAAAAATATGGGATGTATCGGGCAACTTTGTAAATGACAATACGCTTACCGTATATATCAAGAGAATACGCAAAAAGCTTGATGCGGATATAATAAAAACGGTAAAGGGAATGGGGTATCAGGTTGCGGAGGTCAGCGAATGAAAAATGCTCAAAAGTTTGTATGTGCGGGTCTTGCGGTAACAATTGTATTTTGTGTAATATCGGCTGTTTTTACTTTTATCGGTCTTGAGAATATAAGAAAAACAAGTAACGATACCATAAATCAGCTTGTAAATATACTGCTTGAAAAATACCCTGATGTCAGCGAAAAAGAAGTAGCCGAAATACTTAATAATAAAACCGAATATACGGATAATTCGGAATTTTTAAATAAGTACGGAATTTACCCCGAGAAGGATTGGGTTTCGTACAGTAATCAAGGCTCATACAAATATGTGATTCTTTCGGTATCTGTTTGTATAGCATTTGGACTTGCTTTTGCGGTTCTGTTTTTAGGGTATTTGAAAATTCAAAAGCAACAGACTATGGAAATAGCAAAGCGGATTGAGCGTATAAATCTGGGTGATTATTCATTACAGATTGACCGAAACAGTGAAGATGAACTATCACTGCTTGACAATCAAATTTACCGAACTGCCGTAAAATTCAGAGAGCAGGCAGAAAATTCTAATAAAGACAAAGAGAATTTACAAAAATCGCTTTCCGATATTTCGCATCAGCTTAAAACTCCGCTTACATCAATAATTGTAATGGTTGATAATATTCTTGACGATGACGATATGCCGCTTGAAATAAGGCGTGAATTTTTAAGCGACATAAAGCATAATACAAGCACTGTTTCATTCTTGGTGCAAAGCCTGCTTACACTTTCAAAACTTGATGCAGAGGCAATCAGATTTAAATACGCAGATGTCGATGTAAAAAGCATTATTGATGAATGTATTAAAAATACGGCAGTAATGGCTGAAATTTGCAATGTAAGTGTAGAAACATTGTGTGACGACACATACAAACTTAACTGCGATAAAAAATGGCTTTGCGAGGCTGTTACGAATATAATTAAGAACTGCATTGAACATTCACAGAACGGAAATATAAAAATAACCGCTGACCAAAATAAACTTTATACAAAAATCAGCATAAAGGATAACGGCAGCGGTATTACAAAAGAAGATTTGCCTCATATATTTGAGCGATTTTATAAGGGCAAAAACTCAAGTGATGACAGTGTGGGTATAGGACTTTCGCTTGCAAAGACAATTATTGAAAAGCAAGGCGGATACATAAGTGTATCGTCTGAACTTAATAAAGGCAGTGAATTTGTAATAAAATTCTTTAACAACTGAATATCAACAAAAAACAGGTTGCCGCTTAATTGCGACAACCTGTTTTTGTATCTTAGATTTCAATGCTTTTGATTGAATCAAACTCGTCCTGAATTTCTTTTGAAGGTTTCTTTGCTATAAGAGAAACTATAATATTTACGATAAGCGCAAGTGCAAAACCTAAAACAAGAGAATAAAGATTTGTTGCTTTGTAAAGAGTTACACCGTTTACGAGCGGTAAATAGTCCCATACAATAACTGTAAGTGCGCCTGTTGCCATACCGCTGATTGCACCTGCAAGTGTTGAGCGTTTCCAGAATAACGCAAGAAGTACAACCGGACCGAAAGCAGAGCCAAAACCTGCCCATGCATCGGAAACAAGTCCCATAATACTTGAGTTAGGATTAATGGCAATTACAAAGCCGATAATTGCAACAACAACTACCGCAACCTTACCGATGTTAAGAGCACTTTTCTCTGTAGCGCTTTTCTTAACGCCTTTGTAAATATCCTCTGATACGGCAGATGCGGTAACAAGGAGCTGGCTGTCGGCTGTTGACATAATAGCGGCAAGAATACCGCAAAGGAATATACCGCCAATAAATATCAGTATTCCGTTATCGGAGAAGATCTGCTGAATAAGTCTGATGAATACTGTTTCACTTGCTGTAGCGTCAAGGCTTTCGATAAGGTAACCTCTTGCAACAAGTCCGATAAGGCAAGATGCGGCAAGTGAAATGATAACCCATACGATAGCAATTTTTCTTGACTTTTTGATTTCAGAGTCACTTTTTACCGCCATAAATCTTATAAGAATGTGTGGCATACCAAAGTAACCGAGTCCCCATGCAAGGTTAGAAATAATAGAAACGGCAGAAACATTTGAACCGTCATCATTTTTTAAGAAGTTAAGGTAATTATCCGGGTTTGTTACACCGCTGTCGATAAGTGACTGTGAGAAACTGTTGTTATATGTAAGAGCTACATAAGCGATTATCGGAACCGCCATAATGGCAACAAGCATTAAAAGTCCCTGTATAAAGTCAGTGTAGCAAACAGCCTTAAATCCGCCGAGAAATGTATAAACAAGAATTACAATTACAGCAACTATAAGACCGATTGTATATACAGTGTTGTAGTTTTCAGAGTTGCCGAAAAGTGTAGCGAAAAGCTTTGCGCCCGAACTGAATGCCGAGGCTGTATATACTGTGAAGAATATTGCAATAATAATGGCAGATACCATTTTTATTACGCCCTTATCGTCACGGTAACGGTTCTGGAAAAAGCTCGGAATTGTAAGTGAGTTTCCTGCAACGATTGTATATTTTCTTAATCGTGCCGAAACAATGTACCAGTTGAGTATAGTACCGATCAAAAGTCCGATTGCTATCCATACCTCACCTGTTCCCGCAAGGTAAACCGAACCAGGAAGTCCCATAAGCAGCCAACCGCTCATATCGGAAGCCTGTGCAGAGAGTGCAGCGGTCCAGCCGCCAAGATTTCGTCCGCCGAGGAAATAGTCCTCGTTGTTCTTTGTGCCCTTAGACGATACAAAGCCAATAATTATCATAATGACCATATATGCCGCAAAGGAGCATAAAACTATTATATTTGCTGTACTCATATTTTCCTCCTCTATTTTGTTATTAAACACAAATACTCTTTAATAGTACCAAATTTCAGCAAAAAAATCAAGTAAATTCAATGTTGTAGCAGATTTATACTATAAAATATTTTTATATAATTGTATATTTATTACAGCAGAGCCAATAATAACAACGGAGGTGCTATTTATGAGCGAAAATAACAGCAGAAAGAAAAAGAGCAGATATGAAAAGGCAGGATTCTATACTGCGCTTTCTATCTGCTTAATAGCCGTAACTATGGCAGTGTATTCAACATATAATACTATATCGGGAGCAAAAGAACCTACGGAGCAACCCACCACCACGGCAGTGGAGGTAAATAATCAGGTGACAGGTATAACGGAGATTGCAGAGGAAACTACATTTCCTAAAGTTGCAAATGAAATAACTGTTCCAACAATATCGGTTACAATTCCCCCTTACACCGAACCTACCGAGCAGGACACAACAAGAAATGCCTTACAAACTATGCTTTCAACCGATTTAACTCTAAGTTATCCGCTAAATCAGAAAAACATTATAAGAGAATACAGCGAGAAAACAGTGTATTATAAAAGTCTTAATGTATGGAAATCGCATCTCGGAGTGGATTTTGCGGGTGAGATAGGCGATGAAGTAACCGCAATGACAGGCGGTGCGGTAATAAAGGTTGACGAGGATAAACTGTACGGAAAAACGGTAGAGATTGCAACCGATAATGCCGTAGTTATTTACAGCGGATTAAACGGAATAACCGTAAAAGAAGGCGATTCGGTAGAAAACGGACAGAAAATCGGTGTAATAGGTGCAGTTCCTTGTGAAGTACACGACAAAAATCATATTCATGTTGCCGTTAAGATAGACAGACAATTTGCAGACCCGCTTTCATTTATCAGCAACGGGGAATAAAATCTCCGTTTTTATCATAGATATAATTATAGCACGCCCTCGTATCGTTTCAGGGGCAAACAAAAAAGTGATGGTTGATTTCAGCCATCACTTTTATCTTATTCGTATTCACGATTTACAATTTTACAAAGTACGGTTATCTTTCGCTCTGATGCCATTCTTCATTGCCAAAGATAAAATCATCAATATCCATTACAATAATTCTCATAAAAACACCTCCTATATTATAGTAAACAATACCATTATATTCAGGAAGTGCAGGAATTATACAGGATTACTTGTTAATAATATTTAAGTATTCACAAATAATGTCAACTGCCTGCTCAGTAGATAGAGCTGTACTGTTAATGCACAAATCATAGTTATCTGCCAAGCCCCACTTTTTTCCTGAATAGAAACTGTAGTAGTTTGCTCTGTTTTTGTCTGCTTTTAATACTGCCTGCTTTGCACGAGCGGGATCAATACTTTGTCTTTCGACTGCTCTCTTAGTTCTTACATCAATGTCAGCATAGATATAAATCTTAACGAGGTTTTGGTGATCCTTCAAAACATAATCCGCACATCTGCCAACGAATACGCATGGACCTTCATTGGCAAGCTGCTTGATAATCTTGTGCTGTAAAATGTAGAGCTTGTCATTAACAGGTAAATCACCCATAGATGAAAAACCGTTACCGTAATTATAAAGTCCTAATGAAAGAGAGTACAAAAGGCTGTTTGTAGCCTTCTCATCAACATTTTCAAATACTTCAGGACTAATTCCGCTCTCTTTGGCTGCTAAAGATATAAGCTCCTTATCATAGAATGGAATGCCAAGGCGTTCTGAAAGAGCCTTTCCTATGTTGTGACCGCCTGAACCGTACTGTCTTGTAATTGTAATAATGTTATTGCAGCTCATATCATAACCTCCGGTGCAAAGAAATGTATGGAAAAGTAACTTGTATTACTTACTCTATACATATATATAATATCATAATTTTTTAAAAAATCAAATGAATTATACAATTTTTACAAAATTTGTGTAATCAATATAAATTGATTTGAGTTGCTTTGTGCACTATTACCATATAGCACATAAGAAATATATTGAGTTTGTACGAAGTCTGTCTGATATATAAACTATACAGTTGAAATAAGTAATTGCCTGTAATACAGTTATTTATCAATATAAGACTTTATCGTAAGATTACATATATACTATTAAAGATAAAAGCAATTTTTGAAATTAAATCAGTTTTCAATTTAATAATCGTGATACTTGATTTTATTAGATATATATGTAAGAGAGTATTATTTCAGACTAAAAATAGTATATTCCATATATGTAAACACTATATATTGAGTTTATAAGGATAAAGTAAAAATTATTTAAAATTTTTTGAAAAAAATTGAAAAAAGGGGTTGCAATTTGTAAAAATGAGTGATATAATAACGAAGTCGCTTGAGGAAAGCACAAACAACAGAAAGGTTTGAAAACACAGAAAAAAGCTTTTAAAAGTAATGAAAGAGATTTCAAAAAACTTTTTAAAAACTTTGAAAAAAGTGTTGACAAACGAAAATGAATGTGATATAATAATTCACGCACTGTTGAGAGAGGTTCGGTAAGAACCGACAAAAAACTTTCCAAAAAGTGCGTAGGACCTTGAAAATTAAACAACGAGAAAGATAAAGGAACCCGTAATA
>ERZ779669.675-NODE-675-length-19344-cov-4.254653_pt1 | contig 19344 bp, 6 predicted proteins | sample MGYA00511372_ERZ779669 | MGnify/ENA primary metagenome ERZ779669 (study PRJEB29588, sample SAMEA1967891) | human gut metagenome | biome: human gut; feature: human-associated habitat; material: faeces | place: Denmark | collected 2008/2010 ... | reverse complement strand
GTGATGCTTGGCGGAAAGCCAAAGGAAACGGAGCAACGCTGTGGGGAAATGAATAAAATAGCTCCCAATTATCACTCACAAAATTTAACAATTAAATTTTTTATAATTAATAGATTAGAGGATTTAAGAATATTGGTCTTAATCCTCTATTCATTTTATTATTAAATTATTCATAGAAAAATCATATATGATTAAACGTATTTTTATAATAATAGTAATATTATTAAGTGGTAAAAACCTTTTTGCACAAATAACCACAGGCACATTACTAGAGGAAATGATAGATATGAATAGACTGGCATTAAAAGATAAATATCCGTATAAAACAGTACAATATTCATCTTATGATCGCAGAAGTTTATCCCCTGATGCCCCAAATTGGTTTGGCAATGCCGATGGGTTTGGTGGTGAAGAAATACCTGCATTTGAATCTATCCTTAAAGAACCGGATGAAAATGGTATTGGAGAATATCTAATTTGCGATGTAGAAGGACCAGGAGCCATTGTTAGACTATGGACAGCCGCTATTGACGGCAATATTCGCATGTATCTTGATGGAAAAGAAATCTACAATGGTAACGCTCGGGATTTTTTATGGAATTTTCCAATAATGTTAGCTTCATATAAACAAGATGATTATCATGGAACTTTACGCCAATTTGATGCTTTCTATTTTCCTGTACCTTTTAAAAAAAGATGTCGTATAGAATGGATAGGTTCACTAAATAAAACCCATTTTTATCATGTAGGCATACGGTTATATGATAAAGGCGTAAACATAAAGACTTTTCAAAAATCCGATTTAGAGACATATAAGCCACAACTGGAAAAAGTTATGGCTGTAATGAAAAATCCGGATAAACAAATTCCTATAACCGAAACTAAGCAAGCATCTATAACTGTTCCTGTTGGCGTCCGGAAAAATTTAATTTACATTGAAGGTTCTAAAGCGATAGATCATTTAGCAATAAAAGTTGCTCCTTCACAACTGGAACAAGTTATGCGTCAAACAATTTTACGCATATTTTTTGATGGAGCTGCTACCCCACAAATAGAAGCTCCTATTGGTGATTTCTTTGGAGCTGCTCCTGGTATAAATCCATTTGTATCCTTGCCTTTTACAGTAAAACAAGATGGTACGATGATATGTCGTTTTGTGATGCCTTTTAAACAAAATGCATTGATCCAAATTGAAAATATGTCTCCTATTCCAGTAGGAATAGAATCTAAGATATCAGTTAAAGATTATAATTGGGAAGAAGGACGTTCTATGTACTTGCGCGCTCACTGGCGTGTCGATCATGGAATTAAAGCTGGGACTGAAGTTCGTGATGTTCCATATTTATTGGCGATGGGCAAAGGACGGGTTGTTGGAGCTGCTTGTTATTTAATGAATCCTTCCAATATTCCTACAGCTGGAGGCAATTGGTGGGGAGAAGGAGACGAAAAGATTTTTGTTGATAACGATAAGTTTCCTTCTTTTTTTGGAACAGGAAGTGAAGACTATTTTAATTATTCATGGTCAATTGAAGACATATTTTATTACCCATACTGCGGGCAACCTCGTGATGATGGACCTTGCACACGTGGATTCATTACCAATTTTCGTTGGCATATAATAGATGATATTCCTTTTTATGATAAGCTAGCTTTTTATTTGGAATTACTACCACATAATGTGGTTTCTAATTTTAGTTATGCACGTATGGTTTATCTTTATGGTGAAAGCGGTATGATTGATGATCACTATTCAATTACACCTGATATGGTTCGTCCTATCAAAATGCCTATATGGAATCCTATTTCTTCAGGCGCGGCAACAGATTATCGTTTTTTGTCAGCAGAACAAACCTTACGAGAAGGATCTCCTATTAGTTTCGAATATGACCCACTGTGGGCAGGAGGTAATTTAATGCTTTGGACTCCATCAAAAAAAGGAGAAAAATTAGTAATGGCTGTGAACACCTCTGCAGGTCGTAAAAATATGCAATTTACCTTTGCTTTATTGGAAAATGGTGGTAAAATTAAAGTTTATATTAACGGCCAACATGTTCGTTTACGTGGTCAAGAAGTAATAGATTTAAATGTATCTGGACGAAAACTGAACCGTTCATTTGCGACAGAAGATATTGATTTTAAACAAGGAGAGAATATTATTATTATTGAAAATGTGAGCGAAGGGACTGTTAAAATTGGCGTTGATTTACTTTGGATTCGTGATTAATTAGAAATATTCAATAAATGTCACTAAAAATGAAATAGTAAGACATTCAACTATAAAAAAGGGAAATATGGAATTCGTTTAAGTGAATTTCACATTTCCCTTTTACGCAAAATATCTTATAAGACAAACACTTATTTCAAACTAGAGTTTAATTATAAATCAATTTATCACCTAAAATAGACTAATGATATCATACTTGTGAGAATATGGCAGATATTCCTAAACTATTAATAAACGACCTAAAATATCAAAAAACAACTCCAATAAATGTATTACTTATAGTATATTGTTTCAAGAAATTATCTAATAGCCTAATAATTCATAATCATGAGAATATTTATTCTTTATATGTTTCTTGCGATTTCGCACGCTGTAATTGTCATGGCGGATGAAACGGTAGATGTAGTAAAATATGTAAATACACTTCAAGGGACAAACTCTAATTTTACCATAACCCACGGCAATACATATCCTTCTGTGACGCTTCCATTTGGTATGCACTCATGGTCAGCTCAAACTGGAGTAAACGGTGACGGATGGAAATATCAATATGATAAAGATTCCATACGTGCATTCCAACAAGCACATCAATGCAGTTCCTGGACCAATGACTATTTTGTTTATAGTCTTATGCCAGTAGTGAGCAAATTGAAGGTTGACCAGTATGAAAGAGCAGCCAGGTTCAGTCACGCCAACGAGACAGCAAAACCTCATTATTACAGTGTGGTTTTCGACAACGGCACAAAAGCCGAAATATCTCCTGTGGAAAGAGGTGCCCATTTGCGTTTTTCTTTCCCAAAGGGCGAGAAGGCTTTTGTGGTCATCGACGGATACACGGGCACATCTTCCATAAACATAGATCCTAAAGCGCGCAGAATTACTGGATATGTAAGAAACGGACGCCTACTACACCCAGCTTCACGTAATTACTTTGTAATAGAATTTGACAAACCATTTATATCCTTCGGCACATGGGATAACACTACAGGAGAGACTTTCTCCGGAAGACCATCCGATGAAGGAAAGGGTAAGGGCGCCTATATAGAATTTGCTAAAGGCACGAAAGTACAGATAAAAACTGCGTCATCGTATATAAGTCTGTCACAAGCAATCCTTAATCTCACAAGAGAGCTTTCCAAATTCAAGTCGTTGGATCAAACAAAGCAGGCAGCATGGAGAATATGGAACAAACATCTATCGCGTATTCTAGTGGAGGATGACGATGAGGAAAATAAAGCCACATTCTACTCGTGCTTTTTCAGAGCAAGCATATTCTCAAGAAAATATTATGAACTCGATGCTGAAGGTAAACCTTATTACAGAAGTCCTAACAACGACATGATATATTCCGGATACTATTACACGGATACAGGATTTTGGGACACATTTAGGGCACAGTTTCCACTTACCTGCATACTCCATCCCACAATGCAAGGACGCTACATGAACGCCATGCTCGACTGCCAAAAACAATTTGGGTGGCTACCCTCATGGTCGTTCCCGTTTGAGCAAGGGGGAATGATAGGTAACCACGCCATATCCCTCTTCGCTGACGCGTGGGCTAAAGGTCTGCGTACGTTCAATCCGGAGGTTGTTCTGAAAGCATATCTTCATGAAGTAACAAACGATGGTCCCGACAATCCAGCCAACGGTAGAAAAGGCTGGGAGGAATATTTTACATTAGGCTATATTCCTTATCCAAACGTGAAAGAAGCCACAGCAAAAACTTTAGAATACACATACGATGATTGGTGTGCATATGAGTTAGCAAGAGTTACGAAAAACAGTTATTACGAGGAGATATTCAAAAAGCAAATATACAATTATAAAAATGTATTCGATGCCTCCACCGGATTCATGAGAGGGCGTCATAAAGACGGAACATGGGTAGAAAATTTCGATCCGACCGAATGGGGAGGACCGTTTACCGAGGGTTGTGCATGGCATTATCTATGGTCCGTATTCCACGATCCGGCAGGCCTGGTGTCACTTCTTGGAGGTGAAAAAGCTTTCGTAAGTAAACTGGATTCTGTATTCACTGTTTCCAGTGAATTTAAGGTCGGTACATATGGTTCTACTATACACGAAATGACAGAGATGAAAGTAGCTGACATGGGACAGTATGCACACGGTAACCAACCGATACAACACATGGTGTATCTATACAACTACGCAGGCGCTCCATGGAAATCACAGCAAAAAGCCAGAGAGGTGATGAAACGCCTTTACAATCCGACCGAGAACGGCTATCCTGGCGATGAAGATCAAGGACAAACCTCTTCGTGGTATGTACTGAGCGCCCTCGGATTCTACAGCGTATGCCCTGGAACTGATCAATATGTTCTAGGAAGTCCCCTTTTCAAAAAAGTTACAGTGACAATGGAAGACAGCAAAAAATTCATCATAGAAGCAGAAGGCAACAACAAAAATGCAGTATACATACAAAACGCAACATTGAACGGAAAGCCTCATACCAAAAACTATCTGACATATAAGGAAATTGTGAACGGTGGAGTATTCCATCTCAAAATGTCTGACAGCCCCAATATATCAAGAGGCACGAATGTTACCGATAGACCTTATTCCGTATCGATTGCGAATAAATAATGAAAAAAGATGGGAAATCACGGCACTATATAATATTTTATTTAAATAAGAATACGGAATTTTCAAAATGAATTCCGTATTCTTTATTTTATACATTTACAGAATGAAAGAATAGAATCAAGCAGCATCTTAGTGAGGTGTAAACAAGAAGTTTATTAATCAATTCAAAACAGAAACCGGTATGAGTTAGTTTTTGAAGTAATTATATGTCAAGTACTGGATAAGATATTCGAAGATGAAATGAATATTCATAAAAGTTATGAGAAAAATTCTATAGTTGAGAACATACCAGTAATTTTCATAACGGTAGCTCTCCGAAAAGAGCCCCAACCAAACATGGAAAATCTGTCAGCTCCATTCCGCGTGACCGTAACGCCTAATTTGAGCCAATTGTGCACCTAAACATGAACATTGAAAAAGCCTGCTATTTCCATATATGCCCAAAGAATGAGCGTTTCCAATATAGAGGAAAAACGCATGGCATTTACATGTTAAATACATAAATATCAATAAATTGCGTCATTAAGAACAAAGTAAATCAAGTTATCTAGAAGTAGCAAAAGTGAACTTTAGATCTCGCTTATCTCATTGTTTGGATGAACGACATTGTCTTAAAGTCGGATAACGGAAAAATCATAACGTCTATCTTTGTGTGACCATGAAACAGAACAGTCTGAAAGAATATGAAAAGAAATGAATAAGAAAGTATCCTTATGTCACACTCCCATAGAGAGAGAATTGGAATAATCCAACTATTTTCTCCCAGTACCTCATTAGAAACCAGAAAAATAATCTATATACTACAAATTGTATTTGAAGTCTGAACGAAAACATCAAGAAGTACACCAAATCAAAGCTTTCATTCCCTTCGAATGATATCGTCAAAAAGACGGCCTATCTTTCACTTATGGAGATTGAGAAGAAATGAACACAGGCTATTCATAACTGGGGATTGAACATGAATCCATTTATGCTTATTTTTGAAAACAGAATCCAGATATAAGGAAAAACTTACAGCTGAATCCTGTTTCCATTTACACAAAATTTTGAGACAGCCTTTTCTATTTTGAGACAGCCTTTTCTATTATGGGCTATTATGGGATAATGTCAAACATGTCCAACTTTTTGGGGCCACTTCTTTTTTGAGACAGCCTCAGGCTAATATATCTCTTGTCTGCACATAGTTTTCCTTTGATATTCCCAGAAATTTACCTAGTTTCAACGGCTCTCGATCATCCACGTTTCCAAGCGTGAACATGAAATTGAGGATCTCACCTTTGTCATTAACTATCAAATACAGCTTGAATCCGAAAAACCATCCCATAGAACATCTTCTACGCTCGGATGTCTTATAAATCAAAATTCTTTGATTACGACATACACGCAAGAGAGCGGAGTCGATAAAAGTGATACCTGTACTAATTCCCAACAGGACTTTCTTAATGAAAATAGTCAAAGGGAGCAATACTTCATTCTCTAGTTCTACGAAACGGTTATAAAATACAAAACGTGAAAAAAAGATATTTCAGATGTTTGCACACATACTCTTTGTAGTAATGCTGAAAGTAGCAGAAGCCACCGGAATGAAACAGGATGAGAATAACTTAGTCTCAGCATCAATCATACGGTTGAGCTTGTTGCGATGCTTTTGTTTCTTGTCTTCAACCATAAATTTCCTGTTACAACACAAATTCCTTGCAAAGGCTCGACTATACAATAAATCTCTTTAACTTTAGGTCCTTGAAATATAGTGGTAATCGTTTAAATATTATAATCGAGCACTATAAATTTAATACTTTAATCGCTGTGTGCTCCTATTTACTAGCAGATTATATCTAATCTTATATACAAACTCACGCTATATTATCTATTTCACTGACAATTGTTGCCTTTCCTTATCCATTTTTTCTTTCTGAGATTTTCTATATTGTAAGGGTGGCATCCCATAACATTGTGAAAAAATTTTATAGAAAGTCCCCCTATTAGTAAACCCTGTCCTATCCATAATCTCTTCAATAGTAAAGTTCTGTTCTAGCAACATCTTCTCAGCTGCATGAATACGACATTCCCGAATAATATCGGCTGGCGATTTTTCTGTAATAGATTTCAATTTACGATAAAATTGACGTGAACTATAACCTAATTCATTACTTAAAAATTCTACTGACAAATTGGAATCGGCAACATGCTGCTTAATCACATCAAACATCCGATTTATAAATTCCTGATCTTCTTTATTTTGTATTTTCCCATTTTCTATTGCAAAAGAACCAAAAGATGAATTATAATACTCCTTCAATTCTGTTTCACGTACAATAAGCCTAGAGACTAATTTTTCAAGATATTTTATATTAAATGGCTTGGTTACATATGCATCAGCTCCTGATTCTAGCCCCTTTACCAGATCATCTTCGTGATGCAAGGCAGAAAGTAAAATAAGGGGGATATGACACCATAGCCTATTCTGCTTGACTCTTTGAACAAACGACAATCCATCAACATTCGGCATCATTACATCCGATATAATAATGGCCGGTTGTTGCTGCTCCAAACACAAGAGTGCATCACTAGCATTATCAAAAGAAAACACATTGTATTTATTTACAAAAATTTCAGAAACAAACCACAACATTGAAGGGTCATCATCTATCACCATGATAGTAAGCTTATTATCATCAAATTCATTAGTTATACATTCTTGTTTCAAAGTTTCCCTGACAATTATATTAGATACAGTTCCTTCCTCTCCTACCAATGACGTCTCACTCAATTTTGTCAACGATAAACTCGGTAATTTAACAGTAAAAGTTGTCATGCCATTCAATACACTCTCTACTTTAATATTCCCATTGAGCAATGTTATCATACTTTTACAAATAGCTAAACCAAGTCCTGTACGCGAATTCTTTTTACTTATTTCAATAGAATCAAGAACCTTATAACGGTCAAATATTTTAGAAAGGTCTTCTTGAGGAATCCCCTTACCTGAATTAGAAACTTGTAATACGAGCTCCTGATCTGTTCTCAACTGAATGATAATATCTCCGCCATTTGGTGTATATTTAAACGCATTTGATATCAAATTATTAGCAATTTTACTAAAACAGCTTAAATCTGTATTCCATTCTATACCAGATTGTATATTAAACTGATAATTTATATTTTTATCTTTAGCCAGTTCTTGGAATAAACAAGCAATATCTTCTAGCTTCTGAGATACAGGTAAATGCTGAATAAGAAGAGTTTTATGTCCTGTTTCTAATCGTCTAAACTCAAGAAGCTCAAGAATAAGACTATTTAGTTTTTCTGCATTTTGCTGTATCATTTGTACATATTTACGTATATATGCTGAAGTTTCCGAATAAGACAATATTTTTTCACACGGTCCATAAATCAATGTCAATGGAGTACAAAATTCATGAGTTATATTGGTGAAAAAACGTAATTTAGACTCATAAATTTCTTCTTTTTTCTGTTGATTCATCTTTTCCATCATACGATATTGTTTACGACGATAACTATGCATAATTTTATAAATTATCATCATAAACAATCCCATCAAAAGAAATATATAAACCACATAAGCCCACGAACTAGCATACCAAGGTGGTGCAATATGTATATTAACAGAAAAGGCAGAACTTTCGCTACCACTAGAATGATTTTTGTATTTTACCAGCAAAGTATAATCTCCTGCAGCTAAATTAGATAATACGATATTAGAAGATCTTCCATTTTCAATCCACTGATCATTTAGTTCTTCAATTTTATAATAAAAGGAATAACTATTTCCATTAATATAATCTATAGCCATAAAGTCTAATTGAAGAAAATTCTGATTATAAGGCAGCCGTAGCAAATGTCCCTTTTGTGTCACTTCCAAAAACTGATTAATATTTTGTTTTTTTCCAAAAATAGACAATCCTCTCAAATAAATGGGAGGCATATATGCTTCCACCGAAATATTACTGGGGTTAATGGCTACAAAACCATTAATACCTCCAAAAAACAATGTACCAGTACCGTTATCTTTATAAAATGCACCATCACTAAATTCAGTAGTTTCCAAACCGCTTGCCCCATTATAAACATGCTCTGTTCCTGTTTCTGGATTAAAGCGGATGAGTCCTTGATTTGTGCTAACCCAAAGATTATTTAGATAGTCTTCCAAAATACCATGTACCGTATTATTAAAAAATAAGTCTGCTTTACTTTGATGAACATAATCACAATCAAAATATAATAATCCTGAGCTTGTCCCCAACCAGTAACCTTTATCATTTCGATAAATGGCAAATATATCATTAGCCATCCTACTATTTACAATGTTATCAAAACAATAAGTTTCAATGCCTTCATTAGTTGTATTTATCCGATATGCGCCATAGCCTCGATTGCCAAACCACAATATAGAATCATTCTCTTGATATGATGTAAAAAAATAATTGGAGGCCACACGTCCATTGTCCATTACAATACGTTTGGCAGACTTTACGGAAGGAATATGACCAGCAAGGTTAAAAATTACTTTTACAATACCTTCGCCCACCGTAGATATCCACAAAGTACTATCATTCAGTTCATTGACAGAATGAATATATTTCACTTTCTTCCCGTCAGCCATAATAGAAAGTTCTTTCAATTGCTTGCTTGAATATGAATAATAATTCAGCCCACCTTCTGTACCAATCCATAATAAACCTTTTCGGCTAGGCGCAAAACAATATACAGAATTATCTGTCAATGAACTATTGCCAGTAGTAATATGTGAGAAAGAATTTGTCTGTAGTTGATTATCAAGACAATAATCATGAATCTGCAAAATTCCCCCACCTTTAGTTCCCAACCACAAAGTTTGCTTCTGATCATAGTATAAAGCACGCACAGGTTGACTTATTTTATAAGGTGGAGTATCAAGTCGTACATTGGTTATGGAAAACATGTCATTAAAATACATATACACCCCCTGACCATCTGTACCAATCCATACAATATCTTGAAATCGATCGCTCATTAAACAAAAAATGCCACAATTTATACCAGTAGAACAAACTTGATATTTTATTTTTTTGTCCGGCATGTATTTCAATATAATCAGTCCACTATTCTTAAAACCAATATAATAGTCATTTCCTTGTTTTATAACAGACGAAACTTCTCCACGGGCTTCTATTTCCGGTTTCAAGTCAGCAATGAAATACTGTTTACAGTTACTAAAATCATATTCATAAAAAGAATAAGTATCGTCAATAAAATAGGCAACATCTTTTTCAGCAAAAGCCCACCGAAGACCGTTGGAATGTCTAAAAAGCTGTTCTTCCGAAAGGTCTATGTTTCCATTATCACCATTATGTATTCGATAACTGTATATTTCATTGCCCGTACCAAATATCCACAAAATATCATGCTTATCCACCGTCATGGATCGAACTTGAGAGAAATTAACATTCAAGCCGTCAATCGTCTTAAATGTCTGGTCAGTATCTTGAAAATAATATAATCGTCCATCATCTTTTAACAAAAACAGTGTACCATCATTACTGCTAGCCATGAAATTATTGTCTTTAAAGTCTATAAAACTTTGACATGCTTGCGAACGGGTATCCAAACGATCGAGCCCATAATTCGTTTGTATCCACAAAATGTGTTCCGCTGAACTATAAATTTGGTTAATCAAGTTACCCGAAAGCAAAGTTTTATTAGATCTGTTAGCAATGGAATGAAAAAGATAAATATCCGTTCCGTCAAATATATTAAGTCCGTCACATGAACCAATCCATATCACCCCTTTATTGTCTTGATATAAAGACAAGATAGCACTGTTGGATAATCCATTTTTATTGGAAAATTGACGAATAGTATATGCTTGAAGATTTATAGTCTCACCACATAAAAATAATATAACCAACAATTTAGGAAAAAAAAAGCTAGAATACTTCATTTTTTAAGACCAATTTTATTACACTGGTGAGACAAAGATAATAGTTGAATAGTTATTTCCTATAATAAAAAATTCTATTTTTAACCTGTTTATATGTCACACTAATTATACCAATAGTAAATTAACTAAATTACAAATAAAGAGTGATATCCTAGCATAACAGCTGAAGATATCACTCTTATATAAATTACAAATTTATACCACTAATGCTATTTTTCAAATGGCAAGTTATATCCATTAGGCACAATAAGTAAGACATTTATTCCATAAAACTTAGCCCACTGTTGATTTTCAGGACCAATGCCCAGTTTAATTATAATGTCAGCATTCTCTGAAGGCTCTATACCTTCAATAATAGCAAATCGGTCTAAATTATCATCGTTAACCAAAGTTGCAGAACTTTCATTTTTACCAGTTACTGTATAAAGCGTTTGAGTCAATTTATCATTTATATTTCCATAAAAGATGAAAGTATATTTCATTTCTTTATTCAGATTAGATAAACGCATCGTGGCTTCTGGCAATGTAATTCCATCACAGAAAAACATGTCCTGCGAAGCAGTTGTAGGGAAACCAAGTTCATTAATTAACCCTCTATCTAATACACCCGTAAATGGACTCGTAACAGCTAAATCAAAAGCGGTAGGATTACCTTTCTCATCCTTTAAATTTCCCAGTAATGCTTCTGTTGGAACCGTATAATTGTTATACGGATCAGGTGATACTACAGGACCAAAATCAATGTATATCGGACAATCTAATACAAATTCATTCAATTTTTCCTCAAAGTCAGTCATAGTAGTAACAGCATTAGGAGTTTCTACTGCTGTATGCGCCGCAGTAAAAGCTAATCTACAATCAAAATCAACAAACTCTGCAGGTTTATAACCGGCTTGTTCACCAAATAAAACTTCGTACCAAGTACAAGCTGCCATAAATTTTCCAAGTGAAGACAAATGAACGTTATCACTCAAAACACTTTCTCCCAAATAACTTGTACGAGCGTTTTGTATTGCAGTTCCTGTTGGAATAATAGCATACAAAGGCTCTACATTTAACATTTGAGCAGTAGCATCAACAATAGCCTGATACATAGTTTTCTGATCCCAGTCATAATTACCAAAACCAGTATCGGTAGCTCGGCTACCATATGCCCATGGCTGATGGAGCAAGATTCTCACATCAGGATTTGTCGCTACACTTGATGTCATTGTAAGAAGTTCTGGTAAATTGACAGTATATCCATCACTAATTCCAGACAAAGGCATTGATTCTTCAAAAACAATATAATCCCAAGTGTCACTCATCAACAAAGTACGAAGAGTTTTACCTGTTTGCGTAATCGTAGTACCATTAATGTCTGTAAAATTATAATTATACACTGCCGCACTCTCTTTCCCATTAACTAAATGATCAGCAAGCGATGCATTATTCACATAGGCAATCCCTATTTCTAGACTTTTCCCTGTTGATAAAACAATATCCCGCAAATAACTGGAAATAGCGTCAACCCCATTAATTCCATTGCTAACAGATAGAATTTTAACCGCAGGGGTACCTTCACTAACTAATATGTCAGCATAATACGAATATTTACCATCATCAGTTTCTACTTTCAACAAGGTATTCCCCTTAGAAAGAGCGGTAATAACAGCAACTGTTCCTTCTTTTTTCTCAATGGTTGCTACATTATTATCCTTAACAGTCCATTTTAATGATACATCATCTAATCCATTAACCGAAGCCCGAACAAGATACTGTTCACCTGTAATAAGATTAAACGTTGTATTGTCCAAACGAACATAAGCATAATCTCCTAAATGTACATTGCTTTCATCGTTACAAGAAACAAAAACAAGTAAATACACAATAATACCTAAAATATATCTCACATGCTTCATAGCTTTTTAATATTGAAATGTAATATATTATATCATGCACAGTGATATCAGAAATTCGTATTAATATCCTGGAGCCTGTACTAAATTAGGATTAATATCCATTTGTGCCTGCGGGACAGGCCATACATTCATACGTTTATTATAAAAACGCTCTTTATAAAATGTACGTTTATAAAAAGCTTGTGGATTATTCGTATCATCACTTTCTTCAGAACCATCATGATTCATTCCATAAAGTTTTACATTTAAAAATTTATCAGCTAGCTTCCAACGACGTAAATCTTGAATACGAATACCTTCACAGTTAAACTCTACACGACGTTCATGCTGAATTGCAGCCCGCATTTCGTCTTTAGTCAGTCCCTCTTTCAAATCCGGAATACCAGCTCTTTCACGAATCATATTTACATATTTGTAAACTTCACCATTAGGTGTTTCTAAGGTTTCATTCAAAGCTTCTGCATAACCTAAATAAGCGTCCGCCATTCTATACAAAATACCAGGCTGATAACTTGATTTTCCCTGCTTTGGATATGTATCCAATGGAACAGCCTTACGTACATTATATCCATTTTGCGGAGAATCAAATGACATATCTGTATCCGACTGTCCCTGCAAAAAACCAACCTGCCTATTCTCAACTCCCAACCATGCCTTGTTAAAAATAACAGAAACATAAAAACGAGGTTCCCGATGGCAATACATATTAAAAGTTCCTTTCATAGTAACTGGACTCATTCCTGTTTCTACATCAGCTAAATTTGCTGGACCTCCACCAGGCCATTGCGTCTTTCGCATTTCGTTATCTGCAGAAAATCCTTTTTCACTATAAAGTTTACATTCTGGATTAAAAATAGGTGTACCATCGTCATTATAACCTAAAATAGGCGCTGTACCATCTTCCATGAAAAAAGCATCAACTAACTCTTGAGTAACTCCCATCGCAGCATTTCCACCAATCCCTTTCGGCAAACGATGTTGTTGCCAACGAACTAAATCTGCAGTAACAGGACGTCCAAAAACAATTTCCCGATTTCCATCAGAAAAACGTTTTATAGACATATTATAGTATGACATAAATGGATCTATTGTACCATCTGAATTATATTCATAATACAAACCATAACCTGCTGCTTCAGCAGCTGTAATTAGATCTTTATGGGCATCAGCAGCACGTTTCCATTTTTCCGGATTATAAGTTGATTCAAAAAGATTTAAACCTTCAGAATTTTTCCAATCTTTAAAATCCTCATTCCCATTATATAATGGACTAGCAGCATATAATAAAGTCTTAGCTCGAATAGCCAATGCCATTATAGAAGTGATACGCCCCCAATCCGAGTTATTTGGATAAACCGCAGGCAACATTGTTGATACATCCCATAACTCTTGATCTATCCAATTTACAATATTATCATAAGGAGTCTGAGGAACCATTAATTCAGAGGTAGGTGCATTTACGTCACAAATTTCTGTTACCAGAGGAACAGTACCATATGTCTCAAGTAACAACGAGTAATAATATGCTATTAAAAACCGCACTTCTGCCTTCATCTGTGCCACATAATCTGCATCAAGTTCCACTTCTGGAATAACACGCACATTTTCTAAAAATTGATACCCTGCACGGATTCTCTTGGGAAGTTCGACCCAATAATTCGGATTCCAAGCAGAAATAGCGCTCCAGTTTGCAGTCGTAAATGCATAAACATTTGCCCATCCAAATGGTGACCAGTCCTGCGGAATAGTAATATCATCTCCCATAATGCTGTAACCTTGATCTTGATTATACCCCCATAAAGGATTAGGTATGGAAGAATATACTCCGGCTAACCAGTCTTCAGTACGCAACCGATCAGTAAAAATCATCTCCATTGTCAATTGATCATCAGGTTGTTTATCCAAATAATCACAACTGCTAATTCCAAAAGACATGAAAAAGTATAAGATTGTTACAAATATGTATCTACATTTATTCATACTTCTTAATTATTAAAGTTTATACTTAAACCAACAGATACTGATTTCATTTGAGGATATTTTAAGCCATCAGTAGTATCCAACTCAGGATCCCATAACTTAAATTTAGAAAAGGTCAATAAGTTTGTTCCTCTGAGGAAAACACGACAATTACGAATGCCTATTTTATTCATCCACATTTCAGGGAATGTATAACCGACTTCTAAGTTTTTCAAACGCAAAAAACTCATATCGCGCAACCACCATGTAGATGCTTGTGAGTTATTAGCAACCGTCATATCACTCATACGTGGCCAAAAAACATTCTGACTAGGATTATCCTTAGTCCAGCGATCGTCGATATTTGTGAAGATGTTTCCGGCACCCAAAGAAGAGCCAGGTAACCAGGTTTCACCGCCTAATAAATTATATGTTTTACCTACTCCTTGGAAAAACACTCCTAAATCAATATTTTTCCAACGTACTGTAGCACCAAATCCATATACAATTTCAGGAATTTTAGTGCCACCAATCGCAGTAGCATCAATAGATGTAATTTCACCATCACCATTCATATCCCTATATTTTATATCACCGGGACGTAAATTAGACTCTTCACTAAAACGCTGATGAGGAATGCCTTCTTTCAATTTTCCATTCTCATCAAAATCATCCTCTGTGAATAAACCTTCTGCAATTAAGCCAAAAAGCTGTCCTACCGGTTTGCCGGTTTGTGAACGGTAAGTTCCCACAATAGATGCAGGTTCATCTATCTCTATAACCTTATTACGTGCATATGTATAGTTTGCCATTACAGAGATCAACCAATCTTTATTGAGTTGACGATTGACATTCAACGACATGTCCAAACCCTTATTTTCAACTTTACCAAAATTAGCCCAAACTGCTCTGTTGAAACCAGCAGAACCTGGAACATTTGTACGTTGCATAAAGATATCTTCTCTATTTTCTTTAAAGAAATCTACTGTGTAATTAACTGTATTATTCCAAAGTCCCAAGTCTATACCAAAGTTAGTTTTTGTCACAGTTTCCCATGTCAAATCTTTTACACCTATATCGCCTTCAGAACGTCCCAAACGATAAGTATTATAATCAGTACCCCATGTATACGAACCTGTATCTACAATTGTCGAGATATATGCAAATCGTCGTCCTTGAATATTACTGTTACCAGCCTTACCCCAAGAAGCTCTGAGTTTCAAATTAGAGATAATATCATTTGTTGATTCCATAAATTTTTCTTCAGAAACAATCCAACCCAAAGCAAATGCCGGGAAAAAGCCAAAACGCTTACCTGGAGCAAAATTTTCTGACCCATTAAAACCATAATTAAACTCAGCAATATACCTACTATCATAAGTATAAGAAAAACGTCCTGCTATACCTTGTGTACGATATGGTAATGCATCACCATTATCATAATGCTTCTGATTATACATCATCATCGCATTGAAATCGTGGACATCATTAAAAATGCGGTTATAAGATATTTGTCCCTCAAGGTACAAACTCTGATCTCCCCATTCTGAGCCTTTAGCATAACCCAAAAAAGATTCCCCTTGCGTTTGTATTTCCGCTAATAACACCCCATTTTCATCACGTCTTGTAGCTGGAAAATAATAATCCGGATTCTTTGCCCTCGTAACAGATGTTGCTGAATATTTATCAAATGAAAATGTTAATTTAGCTTTTAATCCCGGAGTAATAAATTTCAAATCTTGTTCTATAGCTGCCAAAGACTCTATTTTGTTATGATTCAGTTTTTCAAATCCACGTTGTGTTGCCCACGCCCATGGATTCTCTTTATACTGCACTCTTGGAATACGTCCATCAGCATATATAGCAGGATGTGCAAAGGGAGGCACACGCATGGCTTGATAAAAAATACCGGTATTAGTCTGATCACCCGGAGGAGCATTACGCGTTTGCAAAAAGCCACCAATGTTCATGCGAAAAAGCGTGGTAGGTGTTAAATTAATATCAACATTAGAACGTACTGTAAAACGTTGTACTTTTAATGAAGAGTCCCACGCCTGATTTTCATCACGCTCAATAATTCCATTTTCATTATAAAAACCTGCAACCAATGAATATCGTAAAATATCTGAACCACCGTTTACACTTAGATTAACCCTTGTATTATCGGCATGATCTTTTGAAACCACATCCCACCAGTTTATATCTGGATATAGTTCCGGATCTGTATGATTACGATAGTTTTCAATTGTCGCTTCACTTGCATACGGCGAACGACCTTGCTCAATAAACATTTCATTAATTAGTTCAAGATATTTTGCGCTGCCAATGTATTCAGGCATTTTAATTGGTGCCGTAAAAGCTTGTTCTACACGAACCTCCACCTGCGGTTTACCAATTTTACCTCTTTTTGTCTCAATCATAATAACACCATTAGCTCCACGAACACCATAAACAGCACTCGCCGCAGCATCTTTCAAAACCGAAAAAGAGGCTATTTCCTCAGGATCTATATCATGCAAAGAGCGTTCAATTCCATCTACTAATACCAACGGATTAGTATTTCCTGTAAAACTACTGATACCACGAATCCAAAAGTCTGAATTATTAAACCATGGGTCACCACTTCGTTGTACGGCAATTACACCAGGGACCATACCCGCCAAATTATTACTCAATGAGCGGCTAGGGCTTGCTGCCAACTTTGCTGGTTCAATATTTGTAATTGAACCGACAACAGAAGCTTTCTTCTGTGTTCCAAAGCCTACAACTACAACTTCATCTAAAGCAGCTACATCTTCTTCCATAGAAACATCAATAATTCCCTTTGAACCAACAGATATAACTTTTTCTTTAAATCCAATATAAGAGAATTTTAGTGAAGTTTTTTCATTCGTTAAATTAATTGTATATGTACCGTTAATATCGGTAACCACACCATTAGATGGATTATTAACCTCTGTTACATTTACTCCAATAAGTAATTCTCCCTGCGCATCCATTACACGACCTGTAACCTTTTTCGAAGATTGGGCAATGCCTATATAAACATTACCGATGCACAGCAAAATTGTCAAAATATATTTTAATTGTATCATTTGCCTTGTATTTTTCATACTAAAAAGGTATATTAAGATTTTCATATTCATTTTACTAAAAAAAGTTTTCTACACTTTAATGATGAAAACTTTATTTACACACTGGTGGATATCTTATATTCATTGTTCTACGTATTAGATTAAGTTAATAACTCATTTACTATTATTCTAATTATCCACTTTGTGCTAATTCGATACAGCTAAATTCTATACATAGAAGATTGCAACACTTACATCTTTTATGAATCCAAAGAAATAGTTTTTCAACTAATTAAGCACTAAAAAATAGTAAACTTCTAACTATACTAGACTATAAGGTAAGGGCTACATAATATAAGTAACATAAATTAAAAATAAAATCATATAGGTCTATCTTAATTATCCTTCACCCTCTATGCGTACTTAAAAATGCACATTTCTATTTTTTATATCAATTTTTCAAATAAAATAGCAGCTAAGGCTTTCTATTATCAAAAAGACTTATTTAAACAACATTTATTCAACAATAATGTTCCAATAAAATAAAATTTAGTGCAAAAATAGCAAGAAAAAAATAATCCGCAAATTACATACAACAATTTTTGCTAATTCGTTATAGTATTATTAATAACATACTATATAAGCCAAAGAGACAAAATAAAACTGCACTATATCATAATTCATTCAGTAGTCCTACTTTTCCCTCATTTACAAGTTTCAGAATCAATTCCCCAAACAACGTATTTTGCCAAGCAAACCATGCTCGCGTAAATTTAGCAGGATTGTCTTTATGAAAAGATTCATGCATAAATCCCGTGCCCGCATCAGTATCCATTAGGCTCTTAATACACCATTTAATTTCTTCATCATTTTGACTGGTAAATGCCTTCATCATGATACTCATGGGCCATATCATATCATACCCAATATGCGGGCCACCAATTCCTTCACCAGCCTTTCCTTTAAAGAAATATGGATTATTTTCACTCCACACAAAACGACGTGTATTCTGATATATAGGATCATTCATTTCCACATCTCCCAAATAAGCCATTGCCAACAGACTAGGAACATTCGCATCGTCCATTAAAAGATGATTTCCAAACCCATCAACTTCAAAAGCATAAATAGTTCCATATTGTGGATGGTTGTACGTAGCATACTTTTTCAAAGCCTCCTCTACCTCATCAGCCAGCTGCGTACACTCATGAGCCAAAACTTTATTTCCATTAACTTCAGTAAGAATTTCGGCTGCCTTACGCAAAGAAGTTACAGCAAAAAAATTGGAAGGGATCAAAAATTGCAAAGTAGTAGCATCATCCGATGGGCGGAAAGAAGATACAATAAGACCCACCGGATTAACCGGCGCTCCAAGACCATCGTTGTTAAGTGTATCAAGCGCACGTTCTGTTTTACGTTGGAAGCGATACGACCCTACACCCTCTTTACGCTGCTGTTCTTTAAAAGTTTGCAAAATATTGGTTATAGCAGCAAGCCATTCATCATCGAAAATTCCAGCATCACCAGTTTCTTTCCAATATTGATAAGCCAACCGCAAAGGATAACATAAAGAATCTATCTCCCATTTCCGTTCATGTAATTCCGGCTTCATATCCGTTTTATCGGACATCCACTCGC
>ERZ779669.672-NODE-672-length-19435-cov-6.717337_pt1 | contig 19435 bp, 17 predicted proteins | sample MGYA00511372_ERZ779669 | MGnify/ENA primary metagenome ERZ779669 (study PRJEB29588, sample SAMEA1967891) | human gut metagenome | biome: human gut; feature: human-associated habitat; material: faeces | place: Denmark | collected 2008/2010 ... | reverse complement strand
ACTGCCATTGTGTGCGCCGAGTTCCGACGCCGCATGTCATAAGCGCACCAGCCGACTCCTCGATGTAAATTCCATGGCCTGCAAGTCGAACCCCGGCACATGAAATGCATACAAGGCCTCTTCACCCGCTACCGATTGGGACACCCGCAGGCAGAAATGCGGGAACGGCTCTCCTTCCCTCACCTCCGGCTGACAGGGAGCCAGCACCACCAGTCCTCCCAGCCACTGGGTCTGACGGACCTCTTCTTCCAGCGGTTCCATGGAAACAAAACGATGACTGGAAGCCTCCAGCCCTATACGCTGCATGCGGAACAGTCGGTTCTGCCCCGCATGCCAGAGATAATGAGATGCATAATAAATCATTGCTTTCAGCGTTTCATGAGTTCCGGCCGTCTGATTTTGCTTCGGCGAAGCGAATCCTTCGGAAGCGTGTCGGCAGTGAGTCGGTCACCACCGGCAGATGACGTTCCGGCGTATGGTAACGCATCAGCTGAATGTGGCTTACCAGTACCGAGGTCTCTTCCTCTCCGGTGTAGTACATGAAACCGGTCACATTCTTATACTTGAAAGCAGAATCGGGCACGATGACCAGACGCTGCATCCCCGACATGCTCACCACGCGCGTCATGCCCTGCGTACTGTCGTTGCTGAAAGTCAGGTTCACTCCCATCACCACACGGCCCGAAGGTCTTCCTTTCGGCAGGAAAGAGAAGTCGGCTTCCCATACCAGACGGTCCTTCTCGTGGAAAGAAGTATCTGCCCTCAAATCGAATGTCAGCCTGTTGGTCAGGCCGTAAGCCGTCAGCCAGTACAGTGTGCGGTCCTGCCACAAATCCACCGTATCGCCCGACAAGGAGACAGACACCTCCCCACTGTGACGGATGGTCTGCTTCTTCAGCTGCTCCGCCGTGGTCTCCATCCGCTTCTGCAAATTCTGGTAGATGGTCGTCATCTCGTCGCTGTGACGGGAATACCATACCATCGAAGAATCGAATTCCGCTTCCGTGACATGGTGCTTCTTGAACACATAGGCTAGGTATGCCTCCTTCTTGTAGCTCTCACTGTATGGCAAATCGGCACTCAGCGTCGTGGCCAGGTGATAATCATAAAGCAGATTCTCCATGGCCTGAGGCTGGATGATATCCTTGGGCACCTTCTTGCCGCACCCGAACAGGCCGCACAGCATCAAGGCCGAGACTCCTATAACTGCAATCCGTTTCATTTCTTGGCTCCTTTGGAAGTGGTAGACTCCGCACGGGCACCCGTATTCAGGTAATGCGAATAAAAAATGAGCAGCGCAATGATGCCGCAGCTGATGGCTGCATCGGCAAAATTGAATATCGGACTGAAGAAGATAAAATGATCACCTCCCACAAAAGGCATCCAGTCGGGCCAGTAGGTATCGATAATCGGGAAATAGAACATATCCACCACTTTCCCGTGCAGCCAGCTGGAATAGCCTTCACCCAGCGGCACCCACGAAGCAATCTGCGAATGTGTGCTCTCACTGAAAATCTCGCCATAGAACACGCAGTCGATGATGTTGCCCACCGCTCCTGCCAGAATCAGGGACAGACACACCAGGTAACCGTTCTTCACCTTGTCCGTGGTCCGTTTCACCAGCTTGGTAATGTACACCGTAATCAACACGGCCGCCACAATGCGGAACAGCGTCAGAAACAGTTTGGCGAAAATCTCAAGCCCGAAAGCCATACCGTTGTTTTCGGTGAAATAAATATAAAACCAGTCGGTCACGTGAATGTTCTCATGCAGAAACATGTTTGTCTTTACCGAGATTTTGATAAGCTGGTCAATAATCAGCACCCCTGCCACTACAAGAGCAGCCAGACGACCCTGAGTGAGAAATTTCTTCATCTTCTTCAAATTACAAATCAATTCAAAAAAATTGAGAACTGAAAATTGAAAACAGGCCACTCTGAAAAGCAGTGTTTTTCAACCTTCAATTCCCAACTTCGAGTTAAAAACTAATGTTCGTTACTTCTTTCCATGCTGCTTGGCTTCAATGCTCAATGTGGCATGAGGCACCGCACGAAGACGCTCAGCGGGAATCAACTTCCCTGTTTCACGACAGATTCCGTATGTTTTGTTTTCAATACGTACCAGTGCCGCGCGCAGGTTTTGAATGAACTTCAGCTGACGGGCAGCCAGACGAGTGGTTTCTTCTTTTGACAAAGTGTTGGCTCCTTCTTCCAAGACCTTGTATGTAGGAGATGTATCGTCCGTATCGTTCCCATCCGTGTTCATTATACTACTTTTCAGTTTCTCATAGTCGCGTTCCGCGAGCTGAAGTTTTTCCATGATAATGGCGCGGAATTCTTCAAGTTCAGCGTCAGAATACCTCGTTTTTTCAGCCATAGTGCTTAAAGTTTTAAGTTAATAATAGTATCCACCCGGCAGAACCGGGTGGATGAGTTCATATTACAATTTCGTTACATTGACATACAACGAAAAGTCATCAAAACTAATTTCCGTGCCGTTTTCCACTTCATCGGCCAGAACCAATGAGTTAGCCAGCACTTGGTTGCAAATATAAGTATTATATTCATTTATCGCGTCATCGGTATTCGGATTTTTTGACAGCACGATGGCAATCTTGTCGGTAATCTCGAACCCGCTGTTCTTACGGATATTCTGGATACGGTTCACCAGTTCACGGGCGATACCTTCGCGCTTCAGTTCGTCGGTCACGGTCACTTCCAGTGCTACGGTCAGCTTGCCCTCGTTGGCTACCAGCCAGCCCGGGATATCCTCGCTGAAGATTTCCACATCCGATGCTTCCACTACGGCCTCTCCGCCTTCCAGCTGGAAGGTGTAGCTTCCGTTCTTCTCCAGTTCGGCGATGGCTTCCTGCGACATGCCAGCCACGGCAGCAGCCACGGCCTTCATCTGTTTTCCGAATTTCGGACCCAGCTTCTTGAAGTCGCATTTCACTTTCTTCACCAGCACACCTGCCGCACCGTCCACGAACTTGATTTCCTTCACGTTCACCTCGTTCATGATCAGGTCTTTCACTGCCTCGATATGCTGTTTCTGTGCCTCATCTACTACCGGAATCATGATACACTGCAGCGGCTGACGCACCTTGATGTTCACCTTACGGCGCAAAGCCAGCACCATGGAAGTGACATCCTGTGCCATCTGCATACGGGCTTCCAGTTCCGCATTGATCAGGCTTTCGTCGGCTACCGGGAACTTGGCAAGGTGTACGGAAACCACCTGGTCGCGTCCAGTCACACCAATCAGGTCCATATACAGACGGTCGGCATAGAACGGAGCAATCGGCGCCATCAGTTTGGCCACGGTCTCCAAGCAAGTGTAGAGTGTCTGGTAAGCAGACAGCTTATCGGTCGACATGGCACTACCCCAGAAACGTTTACGGTTCAGACGCACGTACCAGTTACTCAAGTTATCGTTTACAAAGTCGGTAATCAGACGTCCGGCCTTGGTCGGTTCGTAATCCGTGAAGCAAGCATCCACGTTCTTGATCAACGTGTTCAGCAACGACAGAATCCAGCGGTCGATTTCCGGACGTTCGTTCATCGGCACGTCTTTCTCCGCGTAGGTAAAGCCGTCCACGTTGGCATACAAGGCGAAGAATGAATACGTGTTGTACAAAGTACCGAAGAACTTGCGGCGTACTTCATCCACCCCTTCCGTATCGAACTTCAGGTTGTCCCACGGAGAAGAGTTCGTAATCATGTACCAGCGCAACGGGTCGGAACCGAACTTCTCGATGGCACCGAACGGGTCGACGGCATTGCCCAGACGCTTCGACATCTTGTTGCCGTTCTTGTCGAGCACCAGACCATTGGAGATGACGTTCTTGTAAGCCACACTGTCGAACACCATCGTGGCGATGGCATGCAGCGTAAAGAACCATCCACGTGTCTGGTCTACCCCTTCCGCAATGAAGTCAGCCGGATAGTAGCTGCGAGAGTCTATCAGTTCCTTGTTTTCAAACGGATAGTGCAGCTGTGCATACGGCATGGAACCAGAATCGAACCATACGTCAATCAAATCCGACTCACGTTTCATCGGCTTGCCCGAAGCAGATACCAGGATGATATCGTCTACATACGGACGGTGCAAGTCAATCTTGTCGTAGTTCTCCTTATTATATACGCCCGGCTGGAATCCCAGTTTCTTGTACGGATTTTCCGTCATGAAGCCGGCAGCCACCGATTTTTCAATTTCGTTATACAGTTCCTCTACCGAACCGATGCAGATTTCCTCGCCTTCTTCGCTTCTCCAGATAGGCAGCGGTGTACCCCAGTAGCGCGAACGGCTCAAGTTCCAGTCGTTCAGGTTTTCCAACCATTTTCCGAAACGGCCTGAACCCGTAGATTCCGGTTTCCAGTTGATGGTCTTGTTCAGCTCCATCATACGTTCCTTGCAAGCCGTAGAACGGATGAACCAGCTGTCCAGCGGATAATACAACACCGGTTTGTCGGTACGCCAGCAGTGCGGATAGTTGTGTACATGCTTTTCAGTCTTGAACGCCAGTCCCTGCTGTTTCAGCATCATGCAGATATACACGTCGAGTGATTCGGCAGCCTGCGCGGCTTTCTCATCGTATTTGCCATCGACAGTGAACTGCGGGTCGTAGGCGTTCTTCACCCAGCGGCCTTGGTATTCCTTGTATTTCTCTACATCCACACATTCCTTCACGAACGCCTCATCCAGTTCCTCTATCAGATAGAACTTACCAGTCAGGTCGACCATCGGACGAGTTTCACCCTTTTTGTTGATCATGAACAAAGAAGGGATGCCCGCCGCACGTGCCACGTTGGCATCGTCGGCACCGAATGTCGGCGCGATGTGTACGATACCCGTACCGTCTTCCGTAGTCACATAGTCACCCGGAATTACGCGGAACGCTTTGTCGGCAGCCTCTTTCCATGTACCGTCTTCGGCAGCTTCCACCGGTTTCACCCACGGGATGAGCTGTTCGTATTCCATACCCACGAGGTCGGTACCCTTGTACTCACCAACCACCTTGAACGGAACCAGCTTGTCGCCCGGCTTGTAGTCTTCCAGTGCCAAGCCTTCCGCCTTCTTGTTGAAGTGTGCATACAGCAACGGTTTGGCCAGTACCACTGTCATCTTCTCGCCATTGTATGAATTATAGGTCTGTACGGCCACGTAGTCAATCTTCGGGCCCACGCAAAGAGCCGTATTTGAAGGCAAAGTCCACGGAGTAGTCGTCCATGCGATGAAGTACGGTGTACCCCACTCCGCCATTTCCGGTTTCGGGTTCTTCATCTTGAACTGAGCCACCACGGTCAGGTCTTTCACGTCGCGGTAGCATCCCGGCTGGTTCAGCTCGTGCGAGCTCAATCCCGTACCGGCAGCCGGAGAATACGGCTGGATGGTGTATCCCTTGTAGAGCAGGCCTTTCTTGTAAAGCTGCTGCAACAGCCACCACAAGGTTTCAATGTAGCGGTTGTCGTAAGTGATGTACGGGTTGTCCAGGTCTACCCAGTAACCCATCTTATGCGTAAGGTCGGTCCATTCTTTCGTGAACTTCATGACATCCGTGCGGCAGTGCTTGTTGTAGTCTGCCACCGAAATCGTTTTACCGATATCCTCCTTGGTGATGCCCAGTGCCTTTTCCACTCCCAGTTCCACCGGCAGTCCGTGTGTGTCCCATCCGGCTTTACGCTTTACCTGGAAGCCCTTCATGGTCTTGAAACGGCAGAATGTATCCTTAATCGTACGCGCCATCACGTGGTGAATGCCCGGCATACCGTTGGCTGAAGGGGGACCTTCGTAAAACACGAAAGAAGGACATCCCTCACGTTCCGTCATACTTTTGGAAAACACATCGTTCTCATCCCATGTTTTCAGCACCTCCTTGTTGATTTCCGACAAGTTGAGCTGCGAATATTCAGTAAACTTCTTACTCATAATTATTATGTGATTTTTATCTATTATCTAGTTTATCAGGGAGAACCCTCCCGAATTTAGGCTGCAAATTTATAAGAAAAAAAAGTTATTTAAAAGAAATCGGCAGAAAAACGATGAAGAGGCAGACGGAGAGAACTACTTTCTCTTCGCCAGCTCAGAAGATATCATTTCGGCCTGCTTGATAACCGTCTCTGTGGCGAGCATCTGCATATCCGGCGGATAACCATAACGGCGCAACAAGCGTTTGACAGCCACACGCATCTTGGCACGTACATTCTCTTTAATTTCCCAATCGATAGATGCATTGTTGCGTATGGTTTCAGTCAGCACCACTGCAAGCTCCCTAAGTTTGTCTTTTCCCATCAACTCCACGGCACTCTCGTTATCAGCTACCGCAGAGTAAAAAGCATATTCATATTCCGTCAAGCCAAGTGCCTCTGCTGCCTTGTCTTGCGCTACGATATGCTTGCTCAGACCTATCAGTTCATCAATCACCTCCACCGCCGTAATCACCTTGTTGTGGTATTTATTGATAGCAGTCTCCAGCATCTCCATCAGACTTTTTCCCTGAACCAGGTTACGTTGCATGCGTGCCTTTATCTCATCGTTCAGCAATTTACGCAACACCTCCAAAGCAATATTCTTATGTTCCATACCCTTCAGTTCCAGAAGAAACTCTTCTGAAAGAATGGATATATCCGGCTTTTTGATACCTGCCGCATCAAAAATATCTACCACCCGGTCCGAAACCAAAGCTTTATCTACCACCTGACGGATAGTCGTTTCAATTTCTTCATCCGTCTTGTGCCAAGGGGAAGCATCAAACTTACACAATCGGGCCTTTATCGCCTGAAAGAAAGCAACCTCCTCTTTAACCTTCATGGCTTTTTCATGAGGAATGGCAATGGCAAAGGCTTTCGACAATGCATTGACTTCATTGACAAACCGTTTCTTTCCCTCATCCAGTCCAAGGATAAAATCCTCTGCCTGCAGGATAAGCGACAACTTCTGCGAAACGTCTGCCGTGAAATAAGGATGATAATCAAAGCCATGCAAAATATGCTGTACCACCTCCAGTTTTTCTTCCATCAAGGCAACCGCCTGTTCCTGCTGTTCCGTAGGATTACCTTTTCCACCCGAGTCTGAGTAGAATGACAACGCTTTCTTCAAATCGGAAGCAATGCCCAGATAATCCACCACCAGACCTCCCGGCTTATCTTTATACACACGATTCACACGAGCGATGGCCTGCATCAGATTGTGCCCCTGCATCGGCTTGTCGATGTACAAAGTATGCAGACACGGCGCATCAAACCCCGTAAGCCACATATCGCGCACAATCACCAGTTTCAATTCATCATCCGGGTCTTTCATCCGTTCGGCCAGCAAACGGCGCTGCCCTTTGGTAGTATGATGCCGGACAATGTCGGGGCCTTCAGAGGACGAGGAAGTCATGACCACCTTTATCACTCCCTTATCCAAGTCATCCGAATGCCATTGCGGACGCAATGCAATAATGGCATCATACAGTGCCACAGCAATACGACGGCTCATGGCCACAATCATACCTTTTCCCTCAAAGACCTCCTGCCGCTGTTCAAAATGCGTCACGATGTCCCGGGCCACATTCTTAATACGAGCCGGACTTCCAATCAAAGCTTCCAGTTGCGTCCACTTTGCCTTTGCCAGCTGCACGTCATTCATCTCTTCAGTTTCCAATTCCCGGTCGAGCGACTCAATCAGCTTACGTCCTTCCTCGCTCAGTTCTACCTTTGCCAGACGGCTTTCATAGAAGATGCGTACCGTAGCCCCGTCTTCTACCGCCTGTGCAATGTCGTACACATCAATATAATGTCCGAATACAGCCGGCGTATTTATGTCAGCCGTTTCTATCGGTGTACCTGTAAATCCCAAATAGGTGGCATTCGGCAAAGCATCACGCAGGTATTTGGCAAATCCGTATTTTATTTCCGAACCAATCACCTCATCAGCTTCATTCTTCACCTCCACCGTTTTGGCCTTAAACCCATACTGCGTACGATGGGCTTCGTCGGCTATCACAATGACATTACTTCGTTCCGTCAATGTCTTATACACATTCTCCCCGTCATCCGGCTGGAACTTCTGAATGGTAGTGAATATCACGCCTCCCGAATGTACGCTTAACAGACTCTTCAGTTTTTCACCGTCCTCGGCCTGCACCGGAGTCTGCCGCAAAAGCTGCTTGCAGTCTGCAAACGTACCGAAAAGCTGGTCGTCCAAATCATTACGGTCTGTAATGACCACAATGGTCGGATTGTTCAGCATGCGCACCACCTTTCCTACATAAAACACCATTGAAAGAGACTTTCCCGAACCCTGAGTATGCCATATCACTCCCGCTTTATGGTCACCTATAGGCTGGCTTGACACGTCTTTCAGCCCGTAGTTCGTAGGAGATTCACGCATAGGCCCGTCACAACCTCTATTGATTCCCGTGGCACGTATTGTTGATTCAATGGCCTTGTTCACCGCATAATATTGATGATAGGCAGCCACCTTCTTTACGGTCTCTATCGTTGTGATTTTTGTCTTCAAATCCTCCGTTTTTGTTTTCTCAAACACCGTAAAGGAACGTACCAAATCCAACAAGGTCTCCCTGTTCAGCATACCCTGAATCAATACCTCCAACTGACTCACCAAGCGGGATGCCTCTGCCTTTCCATCGGCACTCTTCCACGCCATCATACGACTGAATCCTGCCGACAAAGAACCTGCCCGCGCCTCCAGTCCGTCAGAAATGACAATCAGTTCATTATAAGTGAACAAAGAAGAAATGGTTTCCTTGTAAGTTTCAATCTGCCTGAAAGCACTTTGCAATGTAGCATTTTCATCTACCGCATTTTTCAATTCCATCACCACCAAAGGCAGACCGTTGACAAATAAAATCAAATCCGGACGCTTGTTGCGCCCGTTCTCTATGATGGTATATTGGTTGACTACCGTAAACTCATTATTCATCGGGTGGTCAAAATCAACCAGCCAGACCAATTCTCCCCGCTCGGCTCCGTCCCGATGCACAGATACCGAAATCCCTTCCGTCAGCATGCGATGAAACCGCTCGTTGTTAGCCAACAAATCAGGAGAAGCAATACGCAGCACCTCATTGACCGCCTCCTCACAAACCGCCGCTGGCAGTTCATGATTGATACGCTGTACCGCTTTGCGCAAAGATTCTTTCCACACAACTTCCTCAAACGACGCACGCAACGGAGTCGGCCCATCAGGAGCAATATCCGGACCGTAAAATGACTTATAGCCAAGATGCTCAAAAAGCTGGATGGCGAAAGATTCTATTTGAGATTCGGTGAGTTGTGTCATAATTAATTATTTTTCAGAGATTTCCCCAAAGAGTTGTCTAATATGCATATATATATTCTTATTATAATCAGAAGCCTCTGGCAATGAATTTGATATAAAATTTTCTATATTTTTTATTAGCTTTTCTTCCAACATTGGTAAAACAGCATATACAACAAATTTATCATTTTCAAAGCGGGTTGAAATTATCCCTAAAGCTGTAGAAGCAATAATATATGCATAGAAATATTTTGAAAAATCAACACTAATTTCTTCAGTAGAGAATGGACGTTTCTTTTTATAAGAAAACACACAGGCCAATAAAACAATATTCCCAAAATACGAACCTGCATTTATATATCCATCAACAATAGCTTCTATAAGCTGTGCCGGCGATTCATAATTACCAAATTTTTTATCAGTTATTTGTTCCCTTAACACATTGACATGTTGTTCATTGCTTTGTTGCTTTATGTAATTATCAAGATTATTTTTATTGTCATTTGTTATTCTTTTAACTTCCTCTAGTTCGGAAATTATATACATAATTTTTTGGGATAAATTCTCTGACATTGAAGAAAACCTTTCCACAGATGTAGATATTCTATCTGAAGCTCCGTCTATTTTTTGATATTGAGCCTCTCCCTGATTGTTAGAAACAATAGCATAAATAATAGCAACCACAGACAAGAACAATGAAGATATAGTAGAAGCAAAAGATATATAACTTACAATCTGGTCCGTATCGTTACTATTTACACAAACATAAGTTATTAATTCTATAATTATAAAAATCAATAAACCTGATATGTAGTAGATGTGTACCTTACATTTTCCATCATTCTGACGATATTTCAAAAAAAGAAAAATGATGGCAATTATAGCCAACAATACAACGGAAAGTGTTAATATCCCTGAATTTATTAATTTATCTATTATCATAACTCATCTATCTTTATTTCATTAGACATTAATTTAGGCAGTATATTATCTTTAGTTTTATTTATAGTCCTTATTTGCAACTCATTTATTTTTATTTTCTCAAAAATAGGTTTTATCCTATCACAAAACTCATCAACAATATGTTTAGATGGCATCTGTAAACTTAAAGATTTAAAAGCAGATTTACTAATCTCCATAAAGGTAGAACCATTAGCATAGCTATGCACCATATCCATATTCGCCTTGAGCCACAAATATATAAATTCTTTTGCATAACCTTTATCATCAATTATCGCGATATAGCCTTGATTAATAGCTAAAGGAATCTCCGCATAAGCTAATACCCCAACGGGAGCTCTCGATGACATTAATAATGTCCCTGCAGGTAGAAGTCCAGAACTAACCTGTTTTAATCCTTCTTTTGTTATCTTTCGTTCTGTATCAAATAGATAAATTCCATTTAATGTGGTAACATCTTTAGGAGAAGTCCATGATATATTGCCATCCCAATATTTAGAGTCTTTAGTACTAGGAGTGGTGCCACCTTTTACAGATAAAATATCGTCCAACCTCCCTTCTTTCCAATCCTCTTTTGACTCTTCAATAAACCATTTACGAAACAATGTTTCTGCCATTGCCTCAAGAGTTTTATTCTCTTGATGAAGCAAATCTATTTTATCATCTAAAGGACTAAGGATAGAAACTATACGATTTTGCTCTTTAATATCATTAACAAATAAAACATCTATTGCATTTAATAAAGTTTGTGTAATAAGCGGATGGCTAGAACCTTCTGCATAATCATTCAATCTTAAATTTTTAAGCAAGTAGTATATAAACTTGGCTGAATATCCACTTTTAGGCTTGACAGCTAATGCATTATCAGATATCCATATAGGTCTATTCTCATAATATACAGAACCACAATACGCACCTACACGACCAATAATAATCGTTTCTCCATTATAATTATATGAGTTACAATAATCAAGGACTCCATTACCTCCATAAACTGGAATGTTCCCGTTTTCTCTTGGACGTACCTTTCCATTCCCAAATGAAATTATCTCTCCCAACTTATATTCTTTCCATTCACCCATACTCAAACTATTAAAATATTATTCCAAGGATTCCAATCAATGTGGCGGCAATAATAGAAACCCAAGTCAAATGTTGTTGTTTCCTAAAACGAATCTCTTCTTCAGACTTAAAATTATTCTGCACAAGTTCTCTCAACTCTTCACTTACAGAAAAGGCACAATGCAATAAATTTCCCATTGGAAGTTCTTGCTCCGTATATTTACAAGGCCAATACAATTGATTTCCCAATGTATCCCACCAATTTTCCTTTCTTTCTGCAAGGGTTATGAACTCACTTCCATTCACAGAGATAAGTTCAGGTCTCACCCATCGGGCATTCTCTGTACCAATCACTAAAGTATTATCTGTACAAAAGGGTATCATAATGATATATTTCTTCTTCATCAAAGTATCAATCAGAGAAAACAATTCTACAACATATCCCAAACCATCATTATGAAACCAATCATCATACAATTCCTTTTTTAAGAAAACAATATTCTTCCCTCCATATTGTACGATACCAATCCCCCTCTTCTCCAGTAACTTGCTTTTATTGAGTACCTCCGCCAATGATTTTGCTTTGCCCTCATATTTGATTAAAGCACTTATAAATTCCTTTTCTGTACATTTAAATACCATTCGTTTATATCATTTTTTCTTCGGCAATTTCCCTGTATCCTTCAACATCTGCTTTTCCTCTTTCGCTACCCGGCGTTCCACCTTCTTTATATTTTCGGCTGGAGGAAGATTCTCAGGCCGAATACCTCTTTCCAAAAGCATGCCACGTACACTTTTGTTATTCTGTACATGCTCTTGGGTAATCGGCGTTTCCCCTCTCAGGTCCTTTTGCTCTACATTGTAGTTGGTCATCTCAGTAGCCAGATTTTTTGCGGCAATGGTCAACGTAGGCAGATGGTCGGCAAGCGGACCACTCTTTACCCCCAAACGATTTTTCATTTGTTCGGTGGTCAAGCCGCCAAACAAAGCTGTATCTCCTTTGGAACGTATTCTGGCAAACCCCTTATCGTCCACTCCGCGCTCATAAATATTTTTACTCAACTGCTTTTCAGAAGCTCTCAATCTTTCACGCGTTTCTAAACGAGACAGCAGCTGCAAACGTTCTTCAATCAGTTCCGCTTGCCGGGTTTGCACAGCAAAATAACTCTGTGCAAAGGCAATTTCTTCTTTTTTAGGATCGCCGTTCTGCGCTATCAGATAACATGCATACCGTGTAAGCATATAATCATTGATGGGCCGCTGAGAACCACTTCCCAAACTGACCATTTTCGTGACCTCACGAAAATGGTCATCCACATTGATACCCTGCGATTTACATGATTCTATGGCACGTCCTATAGCCACTGCAAAATTTTCCCACCGGGCATAACCTAACACAGTCTGCAGCTCACGGGCATACCAAACTTCCATTTCCTCATTGTGATCATCCAATATTTTGTGCACAATGGAATCGAATACTGATTTATATTGATTGATTTTCTGAATATCCATATCGCTTAGAATTTAATTGACGCCAAATTTTCCATTATCAGTTTGTTCAACCGTTCTTCTTCCTTCAACTGTGCCTCAAACTCTGCTTTCAGTGCGGTAAACCGTTCTTCAAAATTGAAGTCGTCTTCCTCTTCTGGCAAGCCCACATAACGACCAGGAGTCAACACGTAATCCAATTCGGCCACACGCGACAGGAGAACAGACGCACAGAAGCCGGGCACATCCTGATAGGTACCCCCTGCGTTACGCCACTGGTGATAAGTGTCGGAAATCAATGCGATGTCCTCCGGAGAAAACTCACGGGTGCGGCGATTGATAAGATGCCCCATATTGCGTGCATCGATAAACAGGATTTCCTGACTGCGTTCGCGGAAAGAACCGTCTGCATGGCGGTTCCGGCTCAAGAACCAAAGAGAAGCAGGAATCTGGGTATTCAAAAACAATTTGGCCGGAAGGTTCACAATACAATCCACCAACCCGGCCTCTACAAGCGATTTGCGGATTTCACCTTCTCCACCGCTCTTTGAGGTCAACGCACCTTTGGCCAAGACAAAACCCGCCTGTCCTGCTGGAGCAAGGTGATAAATAAAGTGCTGTATCCAGGCAAAATTAGCATTTCCAGCAGGAGGAACACCATACTTCCAGCGGCCATCATTGCGCAAAAGGCCACCACTCCAGTCACTATCATTAAACGGCGGATTGGCTATCACATAGTCTACCTTCACATCCCGGTGCGCGTCATTCAAGAAAGAACCTTCGGTATTCCATTTCACCTGAGACGCATCTATGCCACGGATGGCCAGATTCATCTTACAGAGTCGCCAAGTGGTCTGATTGCTTTCCTGTCCGAAGATAGATATATCGTTCACACGTCCCTGGTGCTGTTCCACAAACTTCTCGCTCTGCACAAACATACCTCCTGAACCACAACAAGGGTCGAGCACACGGCCTTTGTAGGGTTCCAGCATATTAACAAGCAGCTCTACTACGCTACGTGGAGTATAGAACTGACCTCCCTTTTTCCCTTCGGCCAAGGCAAATTCACCCAAGAAATATTCAAAGACATGCCCCAAAAGGTCGGCACTGTTGGTCGAGGCATTCAGCGTGCTGTTCCCTATCAAGTCAATCAGTTCTCCCAAGCTGGTCGGGTCCAAATTGGGACGGGCAAAAACTTTAGGCAACACGCCTTTCAATGACGGATTGTCTTTTTCAATCGCATCCATGGCCCCATCAATCAGTTTCCCGATTCTAGGATCCTTGGCACTGGCAACCAATGTGCTCCAGCGAGCTTCTACAGGAACATAGAACACGTTCTCTGCCTTGTATTCCTCACGGTCTTCCGGGTCTGCACCAAGGTCTATTTCTTGCTTGAGTTTATTGTATAAGTCTTCAAATGAAACAGATATATATCGTAAAAAGATAAGCCCCAGTACTACATGCTTATACTCGGCAGCATCTATGTTCTTGCGAAGTTTATCTGCCGCCTTCCAAAGCTGTTTTTCCAAAGGCTCGTCTGCGATTTCTTTTTTCTTTGCCATACTCTCTTATTAATTGTTTGCTATATTGGTAATATTACACCTTTTACAAAGGCTTCTACTTCAAACTGTATATACAAAGATATGGATTTAATCACATCAAGGGAAATAATAAATTAACTTTTTACGATTGGCACAAAAAGACCATTTCCGCTTTCCCCAACCCTCCCGCCGAAGATACCCCATCCTCAAAGAATTTTCTACGTTTCCCGGCAGAGAAACGTACGGTTTTCACGCGGAAAACATACGGCTCCGCCACGGGAAACGTACGTTTCCGGGAAGGGAAACATAAAAAAGTGCCTGAAGTTTCCACAAAAACCTCCAGGCACTTTCCGAACAAGTTCCTAAACTCGTCTCTTATTTCTTGATTTTCCGTTTGTAAAGCTCCGCCCGCGCCAGAATCTCCCGCACGAACTCATACGTATCGCTGCCGCGGAGATAGCCGTTCTTGCAGACGGGGTCCTGATAATATTCCTTGTTGCTCTTGAGCAGCATGTAATGGGCCACGTGGTGCTCCCACAGATAACGGTTGCGGCCGTATTTCTCGGCCAGAGCCATGGCATCGGTCACATGGCCTATTCCGCAGTTGTAGGCAGCCAGGATGAACTTCGCCTGTTCTTCCTTATCCTTTACCTTGCTGAACGTGCGCTGCATGTTGGCAATGTATTTCACGGCGGCCTTGATGCTCTCTTCCGGGTCCTGTTCCTTGCCGGGCGGCACCCCCATCACACGGGAGGTAGCAGGCATGAGCTGCATCAGTCCCTTGGCTCCGGCCCACGACACCACGTTCGGATTGAAGCTCGATTCCGTATAGGCCAGCGAGGCCAACAGGCGCCAGTCCCACCCGATTTCCTTGGCATAGCGGCGGAACAGGTCATCGTAGTGGGAAATCTTGCCGTCTTTCACGGAAAGGATGGACCCGTGCGACGGACGCTTAGCCAGCTCGAAATAACGGCGGGCACTGGCCCGGAACTCCGGTGAATTGATGTTCTCACGGTGCCACTTGTCGGCCGCGGCGGCCAGCTGGGGCGAGGTCTTGCGCACGGCCCACGATGAACGCTGGTCGAAGCTGATGGCCAGCCCGATGTCCAGCACCGGATAATAGGTTCGGTTGATTTTAGCGATTTCGTCGGTGGCTACCGTATAGTCGATGCGGCCCTCCGCCACCCACGTAATCAGGTCTTCCGATGAGACGCTGTCGGAAGAAACCTCACAGATGTCTATGCCGCCTCCCAGCTCCCGGTTCAGGTTCTCCAACCGGGTGCGGTATTTTCCGGAGTTGACATACACCTTCTTCCCCACCAGCTCCGTCACGTCTTTCAGGGCTTCCTTTCCGCGCCGCTGCACGATGACCTGGCGGGTGATGTCTTCCTCCCCGCAATAAATCAGACTGTCTTTCAGGGCGTTGGTCATGATGAGGTTATAGGCCACCAGGTCGCCTGCCCCACTGAGCAGACTGTCCACCAGCCCTTCTTCGTCTTTCACCACCTTTACCTTCAGGGACACGCCGAGCGACTTGGCAAACTGCTGGGCCAGTTCGTACTGGAATCCCATGGGTTCGCCGCGGTAGTTGAAGTACGACACGGAACTGTTGACCGTGAGCACCACCAGCTCTTTCTTCTCCAGTATCTGCGGCAAATCGACTGCCACCTCCTCCGCCTTCTTCTCCGACTGACAGGAAAAGAGCAGCAGTGCCATCGCCCCCAGCAGACATCCGATCCAGGTTTTCATCGGTCGACAATTTTTTCGATGTACATTTTCAGAATCTCAATGGCTTTTTCATTGTGCCCTCCCTGCGGAACAATCAGGTCGGCAATCCGCTTGGCCGGCTCGATGAACTCCAGGTGCATGGGTTTCAGCACCCGCACGTAACGGTCCATCACGGCCTCCGCCGTACGTCCGCGTTCAATCACATCCCGCTGGATGACACGTATCAGACGTTCGTCGGGGTCGGCATCCACAAAGATGCGCAGGTCCATCTGCTTGCAGAGACGACGGTCGCTCAAGGCCAGAATCCCTTCGATGATGACCACCTTGCGCGGCTCCACGTGGATGGTCTCCTTCTGGCGGGTACAGGTCAGGTAGGAATACACGGGCTGTTCGATGGCCTCGCCCCGGCGCAGCATGTCCACATGTTTCGACAGCAAATCCCAGTCGAAGGCAGAAGGATGGTCGAAGTTGATGTTCTGCCGTTCTTCCACCGGCACATGGCTGCTGTCCTTGTAATATGAGTCGAGCGGAAGCACTGCCACTTCATTTTCCGACAGACTTTCTACAATCCGTCGCACCACAGTTGTTTTCCCGGAGCCTGTTCCTCCTGCAATTCCAATGATAACCATAACTTGTTTCAATAATTAATTTCTATATTTGCAATACACAAAAATACGAAAATCATAAAAACAAACAAACATGGTCAAACACATTGTTCTATTCAAACTGAAAGAAAGTCTTTCTGCGGCTGAAAAAGCCGACATCATGCACCGTTTCAAGGCGGCTATCGAGGCCCTTCCGGCCACCATTCCTTTTATCCGCGACATCCATGTGGGACTGAACGAGAACCCGGCAGAGACATGGGACATCTGCCTGGACAGCAGTTTCGACACGCTGGAAGAAGTAAAAGCCTATTCCATCCATCCGGCCCACGTGGCTGCGGCGGGTATCCTGAAAGAGGCCAAGGAAAACCGGGCCTGCGTGGACTATACGCTCTAACCTTCCAACCTCGACGCACATGGAAAAGATTATCAATCCCTGGAAAGGAATAGAAGGATACTTCTGTTTCGGATGTGCTCCCCACAACGAGGACGGACTGAAGATGGAGTTTTACGAGGACGGAGAAGAGATTGTGTGCCTGTGGAAACCGGAGGCCCGCTTCCAGGGCTGGGTGGACACCCTGCACGGGGGCATACAGGCCACGATGCTCGATGAAATCTGTGCCTGGGTCATCGCCCGCAAGATGCAGACCTCGGGGGTGACTTCCCGCATGGAAACGCACTACCTGAAGCCGGTGCATACCACCGACTCGCATCTCACGCTCAGGGCGCGGCTGAAGGAAGTGAAACGGCACTTCGCGTTTATCGAAGCGGGCATCTTCGACGAACACGACCAGCTTTGCACCAAAGCCGTATGCACGTACTACCTCTTCTCGAAGGAAAAAGCGGAGAAGGAAATGTGCTTCAAGGGCTGCTATACGGAAAAAGAGGTGGAGAATTTATAAAACTGACAGTAAAACCGACTTTTTCCTGATAAATATTTGCTTTTTCAAATCTTATCTTATAATTTTGTCGCAACAAAAGAAAGAAAATATGATTTTAAACACTGTACATCATCGCCATCATCATTTCCTAACGGTTCACACGGTAGGCTGAGAAGGCGTGTAGTTACAGAAAAGAGATAAGATAACAAAGAAGGCTTGCCGTTAGGAATCATCCCGGTAAGCCTTTTTTTATTTGGACACTTTAACCGAAAAACAACATGTTAAGAATTGCCGTACAATCCAAAGGGCGTTTGTTTGAAGACACAATGGCCCTGTTCACAGAAGCCGACATCAAGCTGTCTACTTCCAAACGTACCTTGCTGACACAATCTACCAACTTCCCCGTGGAGGTGCTCTTCCTGCGCGACGACGATATTCCGCAGTGCGTGGCCAACGGCGTGGCCGATCTGGGTATCGTGGGGGAAAACGAGTTCGTGGAACGTGCCGAAGAAGCTGAAATCGTGCACCGGCTGGGATTCAGCAAATGCCGTCTCTCGCTGGCCATCCATAAGGAAGCCGAATACGACGGGCTGCAGTGGTTCAACCACAAGAAGATTGCCACTTCCTACCCGCACATTCTGAAGAACTTCCTGAACGAGCAGCAGATTGAGGCGGACATCCATGTCATCACGGGCTCGGTGGAGATATCTCCGGCCATCGGACTGGCGGATGCCATCTTCGATATCGTCAGCTCGGGTTCTACCCTCATCAGCAACAACCTGAAAGAGGTGGAAGTGGTGATGAAGAGTGAGGCTTTGCTCATCGGCAACAAGAACCTGTCGGCAGAAAAGAAGGAAATCCTGCAGGAGCTGTTGTTCCGCATCGATGCCGTAAAGACAGCCGAAGACAAGAAGTATGTGCTGATGAACGTGCCTACCGACAAGGTGAATGACATCGTGGAGGTACTGCCGGGCATCAAGAGTCCTACCATCATGCCGCTGGCCACAGAAGGATGGAGCAGCATCCACACCGTCATCGACCAGAAACGTTTCTGGGAAATCATCGGCAAGCTGAAGGCCATCGGGGCACAGGGTATCCTGGTACTCCCCATCGAGAAAATGATACTTTAACCGTTGAATCATTTCACACCAAATGCTACTATGAACATCATTACTTATCCTGAGAAAAGTACATGGGCCGACTTGCTGAAACGGCCTACTCTCCAGACGGAATCGCTGCGGGAGACGGTACTCGAAATATTGAACCGCATCAAGTTTGAAGGCGACAAGGCCGTGCGGGAGTATGAAGAGAAATTCGACAAGGTACGGCTGGACTCCCTGCAGGTGAGCGAAGCGGAAATCGCCGAAGCGGAAAAGAAGGTCAGCATCGAACTGAAGGCGGCCATCACGCTGGCCTACAAGAACATCCACACCTTCCACGCGGCACAGGTGTTCCAAGGGAAGAAGATTACCACCCTGCCGGGCGTCACTTGCTGGCAGAAGGCGGTGCCCATTGAGAAGGTGGGACTGTATATTCCCGGCGGAACGGCTCCTCTCTTCTCGACCGTACTGATGCTGGCTACTCCGGCACAGATTGCGGGCTGCAAGGAAATCATTCTCTGCACCCCGCCCGACAAGGAAGGAAAGATTCATCCGGCCATCCTGTATGCGGCCAAACTGGCGGGCATCAGCCGCATCTTCAAGGCGGGAGGCGTACAGGCCATCGGAGCCATGGCCTACGGTACGAAAAGTATTCCGAAAGTATATAAGATATTCGGACCGGGCAACCAATATGTCACGGCGGCCAAGCAGCAGGTTTCCCTGCGCGACGTGGCCATCGACATGCCGGCAGGTCCGTCGGAAGTGGCGGTACTGGCCGACGAAACCGCCAATCCGGTCTTCGTGGC
>ERZ779669.669-NODE-669-length-19540-cov-4.939595_pt1 | contig 19540 bp, 20 predicted proteins | sample MGYA00511372_ERZ779669 | MGnify/ENA primary metagenome ERZ779669 (study PRJEB29588, sample SAMEA1967891) | human gut metagenome | biome: human gut; feature: human-associated habitat; material: faeces | place: Denmark | collected 2008/2010 ... | reverse complement strand
GTAAACTTTTTTGTTCTTTTGCTGATAATTTAGCGTTAGCTAAATTTCAATGCCCAACCGACACTCCGCTAAACAACAATTTACCCCAACTTTTGATAAAGAACTATTTTTATTAAAGGTTTGGTAAATTACGGTTTAACCATTGCTTTGCGCTTACACAATCTAACGATAGCCAAACGGCAAGCTGTTTGGCAGCCTAAACACAACAGTGTTACCCTTTAAATGCGACAGCAACAAGAAAAAGCATTTGTTATATAATGAAAAAGTTAATCATTTATTTTCTAAAAGGCTATCGCCTGTTTTAACAAACTTAGTCTTAGCACGCAAACAGCTACGCTGTTTGTGCCCGATAAATTGCTATATTTGAAAATATTATGTGCGCTGTCCAAACCCGCAAGCCTTTAAAAAGGCTTGACCTAAATTTTTAAATTATTTCGCTTAACTCGTGCAATAAACCATCATTTTATCCAAACATTTAGAACAGAACTAATTATTTTTCTTTATACATTTTCTTTATACAAAATATGACAGAGCTTTGAGTTTTTGAATCAAAGCTCTGTTTTTTGTAAAAATTTACAAGTTTGTTTACAAAATATTCATAAACTATTCAGAAAAAAATATAGAAAAAAATCCTCTAATATGATATAATAGCATAATACGGAAGTGTGCCGTAATGAAGGTATATGAAAACAATACATTTGTGTAATAGATAGGATGTGTAAAAATGGCCAGAGGTATTAAATTACCGGAAGAATTAAAAGATTGGAAAATTACTTCGCTTGTTTCCGAAAAGAAAGGGCAAAATAAATATCGAATTGTAAAAAAAGACAGCAGCGGCGAGGTTTTCGCTAACCTGTTCCATATTTTTGCATACGGTAATCACTACAGCAATGAGAAAGCCGATTTTTTTGAAGATGAAGTTAATTTTCTCAATTCCATAGCTGATAAAAAAGAATATTTCACCTGCTTTGGCGCTTATCTTTATGATAATCCGTCAAAAGAAAAAGCAGATATGTATATTGCTACAGAGGAACTTGAACCTCTTTCAAAAGTAATGCGCAGTAAAAACTTTACTGACGACGAAATTACCGATTTTGGCTTGCAGATGGCTGAAATTCTTATGTTTCTCGAAGAAAAAAATATTTTTCACGGCAATATCCGCCCGGAAAATATTTTTGTAACCGCAGACGGTAAGTACAAGCTCGGAGGTTTTTCCGATTTTGAATGTAAAGCATCTGACCTTGACTTCTCAGCACCCGAAGTTGCAGAAGGCAGAAATCCTGACCTTACTACAGATATTTACTCCGTAGGTCTTATTATGTACTGCCTTGCAAACAATAAGGCTTTACCTTTCGAGGGCGGTCTTACAACTAAATCGGAAGCTGTTAAAATGCGTACCGACGGTACGGCAATTACCGCTCCTAAAAACGGCAACGAAAAGCTGAAAAGTATTATCGTTATAGCTATTCAGCCGAAAAACGAAAACAGATGGAAAAATGCCGTTAATATGAAAAACGCTTTGCTTGCGTCTTGCGGAAAACTTACTGCAGAACCCGAAAAGACACAGGAAAAACAGGAAGAAAAAGAAACTCCCGCAGTAACGGGCGCAGTGCCGACACTTTTTGAACAGGCAGAAAAAGCCGAAAAGGACAAAAAAGCAGAAGACAATACAGACAAATCCACACAGCCGGAAGAAACAAAAGAACCTGTTGAAAATAAACCCGATGTACCTGTTGTTAAGGAAGATGAAGCAAGGGTTACGGAAACAAATTCGGAAGATACCGCAAAAATTAAACCGCAGACTGCTGAAAAAGAAAATTCGGTTGCTCCCGATGTTCCTATTTCAAACGATGTTTTTGACGAGTACGAGGTAACAAAAAAGCCCGATACCCAAGTAAAAGCATCTACTAAGGATTACGGTTCGTTCTTTGATGACATTGACGATACAGACAGCAAAAAGGCAGAACCTGTAAAAAATACCGTTTCGGAAACCGAAACAAAGAAAACGGAACCTGTAAAGCAGAAACCCGAAAAGAATGAAATCAAAAGCAGTATTCCGATTGATTATAAATCTAAAAACGCAAAAAATGCAGAGACGGACGAAAAGCCACGCAAAAAGGGCGCTGCAATTGCAATAATCACGGTCAGCGTAATTATTATACTTGCAGTTCTCGGCTTTGTCGGATGCATTGTTTACAAGGAGATTTTTGCTGAAAAAATCAATAATACAAAGCCTGCCACGGCAGACGAGATAACAACAGCGGCAACTACCGTGCCCCCTACGACGGTTGCACCGACTACTCAACCTGCAACCGTTGCGGAAAAAGAGATTATTTCAGTTATCGGATATGACTACGAAAGCGCTAAAAATAAACTTGAGGAGCAAGGCTTTAAAGTTGCGGAGGGCAATCACCTTTATAGCACACTTTACAGCGAGGGATATGTAATTTCTCAAAATCCCGAATCAGGCACAAAGGCAAAACCGGGCACTGTAATTACACTTGATATTTCACTCGGCGAAGAGTATGTTGAACCCGAAACCACAGCACCAGAAGAATCAAGTCAGAGTTCTGCGACCGAAAACAATTTTATCTTTGCAAACAGCGATTCTTCATATATCAGTCAGTCAGAAGTAAAAGACCTTAGCGACAACGATCTTGAGCTTGCACTCAATGAAATTTACGCTAAGAGAGGCTGGATATTCTCCGACCCGGAGCTTTCCGCTTACTTTAATTCACAGTCATGGTACACACCACGCTACACTTCTTCGGAGTTTTCTAAGAATGTAACATTTAACGAATATGAGCAGGCTAACATTCAGCTTATTATAAATGAGCAAAAGAGCAGGGGTATTCGCTGATAACCACAGACACAAAAACATTAAAAGGATAAATCATTTATGAAAAAATTTTTTATTAAATTATTTAAAAATAAATTATTTGTTTCCTTTGCAGTAAATGCTTTGATAATGGTTTTTTGCATATATGTTTCTTCGTTTTCATACGACTCTTACAAAGACTATGAAAATTCTCTGCTTATTTCACATTATCACATACCGTACAACAATACAGTCAACTACTTACTCGCATTTGCTGTAAGCAGTATTCAATATATTTTTTCCACAATCAATATTTTTGTATTTGCACAGGTAATATTCGGCTGGCTTGCCTTTTCATCTATCACCTATGCGCTGACCGATAAATTCGGATACAAAATAGGAATTGTATTTTCTGTATTTTTAAACATTTTATTTGCACTTAACCACTATGCAGACATAGCAAGTCAAAAGACATCCGCTATTATGCTTACTGCGGGTTTTCTGCTTATGTTTAATGCAATCAGACGAAAAAGATACAGATTTATGTGCCTGCTTGGCGCAATTGAAATTTTGATTGGCTCGTTCTACTGCTTTGAACTTTTCTTTGTTGCATTGGCGTTTGCGATTGTTTATCTTATTGCCGACCTTATTGCAAAAGGTAAATATAAAATCAAATTTCATAAGTTTATGTGGTATTTCAGACCTTTTCTCATTTTATTCGTTCTTATTACGGTTTTGACTTTTGCTCTGCATAACTACTCCGTAGCAGTCAATACTCAAAACGATACTTTAAAAGGCAACTATGAATACCATCAACTGACAGAGAAAATTGCTAATTTTCCTTATCCCGATTACAGCAAGAACAAAGAGGCTTTTAGCAATGTGGGAATAACAAAAACAGAGTACGAACTTCTCAAAGACGGTTATTACGATGAAAGCACACCGATTAATCTTGATGCGTTAAAACTTGTTGATTCACTGCAAAAGCAGAACAACAATCTTATTACAATTTGGGACAGCTTTGTGGATTTCCTTTCATCAAGCGGAGTAAGTCTTGCCTCGTTTGATAATGACGCAATGCTTATCATAATCTACATTATATTCGTTACACTGTTCCTTGTTTTTCACAAGAAAACTCATATGTTCTTCCCTATCCTGATAACTTTACAGCTCATTGTTTCAAACTCTTTACTGAGATATTTGTTCAACAGTTACTATTACACTGTATATATTTCGTGGATAATGGCTTATTGCGTACTTTTGTACAGCATAGATTTTACAGCGTTTAAAGACGGTTGTAATGCAATGCTGAAAGCCGCAAGAAAAGGAACTTTCTTTGTATCGGCTATGCTTGTTGTAACACTGCTGCTTGTAAACTGCCTTGTTTATCAGTCACACCTGCACAACAACATAGATACCAAAAGCCGACCGAGCAGACTGTATGTTGAGGTCGAAAGGCATCCCGAAAGATTCTATATACTTGATACAAAGACTGCAATTGAATACACAAAATATTCAACAAACTATGTCCATCCTATGTGGGGCTTTAAATCCTCATATTTGAGCAATGTTGACAGCTTTGGATATATGCATCATAATTCGGTGCTCAACAAAAAGGGAGCAGACAGTGTGTACCGGGCGGCTATAAGTATAAAAAATGTTTATGTTATTGACAACTACATCACCTATAAAAAAGAAAACTACTTAAAGAAATATTACTCGACAGAAGAAAACAAAAGTTATTTCTATAAACTTGAAACCGAAATTGACGGTTACAAAATTTATTCGGTAGTTTAATAAAGAAAACGCTTTAGCAAGCTTAATTGTTGCTAAAGCGTTTTTTGTACAGTGCAATGAATACGCAAGTGCTTTGCTTAGTAGATTTCTCCCGGACAGATATGTAAACTTAAATCTATAAATTAAAAAGTGCCGCACCCGTTTAGGATGCAGCACCTATGTTAGATATTAATTTGAACTTGTTGAGGTTGTATTTCCTGTTATAAGCTCCTCATAAATAAACTCCGCAAAAAGTTTTCTCTGGGTTTCAAGATCCGAGAATGCAATTACCGAACCTACCGGAGTATCGTTCATATAATACCACTGACCTTCTTCAGGTACTGTGTATTGTTCAACCGAATATGTGAGGTATGTCATTGAATGTGATACAAGCGCTGTAATTTCATCTTTCTTGAGGTTTGTTGTAACAAGAGGGCCAACCTTGCCTACGATTGAAATTATTTGAGTTAAGTCAGCGCCTTTCATATCGTTGAACATTGTTTCAAGTAACTTACGCTGACGGGATGTTCTGTCCCAGTCATCACCGGCAATACCGATTCCTTCTTCGGAAGAATCAAGACCTCTGTTTCTTGCATACCAAAGAGCCTGCTGACCTGTAAGGTGAACCTTGCCCGGTGCGTCAGTTATTGTTGTACGGGTATCCGACTGCTTGTTCTTGTAAAGCTGATAGTTGATGTAATCAATCTCGTCCTGAGTAAGTTCAAGGTCAATACCGCCGAGAACATCAATAATATCAATAAAACTTGCATAGTCAACAACCGCATAACGGTCAACCTTTACGCCGAAGTTTGATTCAATAGTCTGAATTGTAAGTTTCGGACCGCCGTAAGCATAGGCATTTGTAAGTTTGTCATAACCGTAACCGTCAACATATACATAACTGTCACGCTGGAAAGAAGTCATCTTAAGCTTTTTGTGACGGTTGTCAATAGACAACATAATCATTGAGTCGCTTCGGCCGAATTTCTCTCCCTTTGCATTATCCTCACCGAACAGCATAACATTGAGGACTTTTGAATCTTCAAGCAATTCATCATTGCTAAGCTGCGATTTGCTGAAAGTACCGTCAGATGTAGGCAATGTACTTGAAGTGGCTTTCGTTGAATTATTATCCGAAATATCAACAAACTTAAGCGAATTAAGAACCGAATAATAATAAAGAAGTCCGCTGCCGCCGATAAGCAAAAGAATTGAAAGAACAATTGATGTTATTCTGATTGCTCTGCCCCTCTTTTTGTAAATTTTATTTACCTGCTTATTAGAGCTTATATCGACAAAACCTTCTTTTATTTCGTTATTGTTATCGTGATTTGCCATAACATTCCTCCGAAAAACAAAGATTTAATTATGTTACAATCCGAGCATAACTAATTTAATAATTATACCATATAAGCGCAATAGTTAATTCTAAATAAGAATTTTATGTCTGATATTTTATAATTTTGTAAAATTATGTAAATATCAGAGGTTTTTTTACTGCATTTCGTCAAGAGAAAGTGAAAATGCAGGTAAAAACTCATTTGTAAACACATCTGCTTCAGGCATATTCATATCGGAAATTGATTTTTCTATGCCGTTTTTAGCCTCTCTGAATTCTTCGTTTCCCATACGCAGTTCTTCTATGCACTTTATAAGAGCAGAAAATCGGTCGGCTGCCTTAACAAACCTTTTGAGTTTTAGGTCATCTTTACCGCTTTGTTTTATAATTTCTTCCATATCTTTTCTAAAATCTTCGGGCAAAAGTGAGCAAAGTCTGTCGGCGGCGGCATTTTCAATTTCTTTGTATGCATCTTTTATTGTATTGTTAAAATATTTTATCGGTGTCGGCATATCTCCTGTAATAATTTCTGTGGTATCGTGGAAAATCGCAAGAATACTTGCTCTTTCAGCATTCAGATTACCGCCGAATTTTTTGTTATGAATAAGCACAAGACAGTGCGCAATCATTGCAACCTGCAAACTGTGCTCGCTTAAATTCTCATATTTTGTATTATTCATAAGTCCCCAGCGATTTATGTATTTCATTCTTGACATCATAGCATAAAAATTCGACTGTTCCATAGCTGTTTTCTCCTGTTTTTTCCAAAAATATAGTGCAAATTGCCATACAATGTGGTATAATAAATATTAAGTATAAATTTTAATATAATTATAGCCGTATTTAAAGGCTTTGTAAAGAATTTTGATTTTAATATTAACCCTTTATGGAGGATAATATGGGCAGGCAACTTGAAAGACACACAAATAAAAATCATCACTTTGGATTACAGGCTTTTTTGATAGCTTTGGTAACTGCCTGTGTGCTTATTATTCCGTTTATTATTTTTGATGGCGGAGTGTTTTATTACTACGGCGACTTTAATGTACAGGAAATTCCGTTTTACCAAATGGTACACGATGCGATAAAAAGCGGTAATCTCGGGTGGAATACAACTACGGACTTAGGTTCCGATTTAATTTCAAGTTACAGCTTTTATCTGTTGGGCAGTCCGTTCTTTTGGCTGACAATTCCGTTTCCGAGTGAGGCTGTTCCCTATCTTATAGGCCCGTTGTTAATTCTGAAATTATCGCTCGCCTCGCTTTCGGCATATCTTTATTTGAAAAGATATGTACGCCACGGGCAATTTGCCGTTATCGGCGGACTTCTGTATGCATTCTCGGGTTTTTCGATTTATAATATATTCTTTTTCCATTTTCATGAACCTATGATAATGTTTCCGTTACTGCTTGCGGCATTGGATTCATTTTTATTTGATAAAAAGCGTGGCATTTTTGCTCCGGCAGTGTTCTGCGCCTGCGTAGTTAATTACTACTTCTTTACGGGACAAGTTCTGTTTGTGATTATCTACTTCCTTATGCTTGTGTTTACAAAAACATATAAATTTTCTATAAAAGAATTTTTACTTCTTGCGGTAGAGGTTTTAACAGGTTTTCTTGCGTCTGCTTTCATACTTTTGCCGTCGGCTCTCGGCATTATGGGCAATCCTCGACTCAACACTCTGCCAAACGGTTGGGACGCACTTGTTCACAGCAGTCCGCAACGGTACTGGCTGTCGATTGCAAGCTTTTTCTCCCCTGCCGATATGCCTGCATTCCCGACATTTACGCCCGATTCAAACTGTAAATGGGCTTCTGTCGCAGGTTGGCTGCCGCTTGTCGGTATGACGGGAGCAATTGCTTATCTGCAATTAAAAAAGCGTGACTGGATAAAGAAAATAATCAGTCTGCTTATAATTATGGCATTTGTTCCTGTTTTAAACTCCGCTTTCCAAATGCTCAACAGCTCAATTTACTATGCAAGATGGTACTATATGCTTGTACTGATGCTCACGCTTGCCACAATCCGTGCATTTGAAAGTCATCAGTCCGATTGGGGCAGGGCTGTAAGATGGTCAACGGGAATCACCATTGCTATGACGGTTCTTATAGGATTTATGCCCAAAATTACCACCGTTACTACAAACGATGTCGAAACAGATGAATGGTCAATCGGCATTGCGGGCGACACACGAAGATTTTGGATATACGCACTCATTGCAGTTGTTTGCATTTTAGGATTTGTGCTTATATTTAAAAAATTCGGTTTCCATACAAAAGCATTTTATATTACAACAACCGTCACACTTTGCTTTACAATTCTGCTCACAAGCGGATTTATTATCGGCTCGGGAACCGCATACAGCTCTACCATAAAGCCGATAAAAGAAAATATAATAAACAAGCGTGACACTATTCATATCGAAGACCTTGACGATGACAGCGTAAGAAGTGATTTTTACGAATGTCCCGATAACACGGCAATGTTTTGGCGGATTAAATCCATCAATTGTTTCCAAAGTTCGGTTTCACCTTCAATTATGGAGTTCTACGATTCTCTCGGAATGACCAGAGATGTTGCCTCACGCCCCGAAACAAATATGTACGGCATACGCTCTTTATTAAGCTGTAAATATCTTTTTGATTATATGGGTGACGATGCCGATATTTCAAAGTCATTTACAGAAAAAGACGGCGAAACAAAAATGCCTTACTGGAAATTCTTAAAAGCGGAAAACGGTTTCAGAATTTACGAAAACACCTGCTACATTCCGATGGGCTTTACCTATGATTCTTTCATTACAAACGAAGAATTTGACCTTATTACAAATTCTCACAAAACCGAGGCTATTCTGTACTCAATGGTTTTAAGCCGTGAGCAGATGCAAAAATATGCCTCTGTTACAGGATATTCCGATAAAGATTATAAATATTTGTACAGTAAAACACCCGAAAAATTTACAAGTAAGGTTAACGATTATTCTTACGATAAAGACACCTATACAAAGATTTGTAAAAGCCACGCCGATAATTCTTGTTCGGAATTTAAATACACTAATAACGGCTTTACTGCCGAGTTTGATAATACGGACGGCAACGAAAATTTACTTTTCTTCAGCGTTCCTTACAGTGACGGTTTTACGGCATATGTAAACGGTAACAAAACAGATATAGAAAAAGTAAATAACGGACTTATGGCTGTTTATATTCCCGAAAATACAAAATGCAGTATTGAGTTTGTTTACGAAACTCCGGGACTTTCCGCAGGTATTCTTATTTCTGTACTTTCAGCCGCAGCATTTGCTGTTTACATTTTATCAATAATTATATTCAGATTAATAAAAAAGAGGAAATAATTACATTCGGAGGATTTTAAAATGATGTTTGGTGACAAAATATTAAAATACAAAGACGAACTTCTTGCAGATCTCAACACGCTCATAGGCTTTGAATCGGTTGCAAACGAAAAGCCAGAAGAATGTCAGAATGCAATAAATTTTATGCTCAAGAGAGCAAATGACTTTGGTCTTACAGGTGAACAGGTTACCGACGAAAGTATGCACATTCAGCTTGGCAGCAAGGGTAAACTTTGCGGTATTTTAAGCCATCTTGATGTTGTACCCGCAGGCAATAATTGGAGCGTACTCCCCTATTCTCTCACAGAAAAGGACGGCAGACTTTACGGCAGAGGAATAGCCGATGACAAAGGTGCCGCACTCGTTACATTGTACTGTCTTAGAGCTTTAAAAGAAGAGGGTATTGACGGTGTAAATACTCTCCGTGCCATTTACGGTACAAGCGAAGAATGCGGTATGGAAGATATTGACGGCTATTTTGAAAAAATGCCCGTTCCCGACCTTTCTTTCACTCCCGACAGCGATTACGGTATTTGCTATGCCGAAAAAGGTATTTTACAGATTGAAGTAAGCACAAAAGGAAACCTCGCAACCGTACTTTCACAGCTACATTCGGGAAAAGCAATAAACGCCGTACCCGATATTGCCTATGCATTGCTTGATTCTTCAAACTATGATGAGCAAAATCTTCTTGAGCTTTCAAAAAAGACAGAGGGTAATTTTGAATTTAACTCAACAATTGACGGTCTTATGGTAATCAGCCGCGGTAAAGCCGCTCATGCCTGCGAACCGCATAAAGGATTTAATGCCGCAGCAGCGCTTGTTGAACTTCTTGCAAAGGCATATACATCAACCGAAATCGGTACGATTTGTGACTTTATTGATATTGCCCTCGGAAACGAAACCGACGGTTGTTCCCTCGGACTTAAAACTCATTGCAGTATTTCGGGTGACCTTACCGTAAACCTCGGTTATATTCATATTGAGGGTAATGAGGCAAGAGCCGCATTCGACATTCGCTATCCTGTTTCAATTACAGGCGGCAGTGTTTACAGACAGTTCAGATATGCAGCTAAACATAATAAATTAGATGTTAAGGTACTTAACCACGAAAAGCCTCTTTACATTGAAAAGGACAGTGAGCTTGTTAAGCTCCTTTCGGGCGCATATAAAGCAGTAACAGGCGAAGAACCCGAACTTTACACCACAGGCGGCGGAACTTACGCAAGAAAACTCGGCGGTAAAGGTCTTGCATTTGGCCCTGCTTTTAAAGATGATGAGGTTAATATGCACAATGCAGACGAAAGCATTGATAAAGAAAAATTCTTTACCCACGCACAAATCTGCCTTGAAGCAATGTACAGAATGTACAGCGGTATTTCTGACAACGAAAATTAATAAATTATATTGTTGTATTGACACACTTTAATTAACAAAGGATTTTTTTATGAATAAAGAAAAACTTATAAAAAATCAGGCGCTGACCTCCTTAAAAGGCTCATGGATAATTCTGATTGCAATGGTTCTTACAATATCTGCCGTAATGATTGCAATATACAGTATGGGAAGTATAGTTCAGTTAATTACAAAGTCACTTGATACTGCCACAGGTATGGCAAAATCGGGAAAAGAATTTACTTTTACTCTTATAAGCATAATAGATTTGGTTGTAATGTTCTTTTTAACACCTCTTATAAACGGATTTTTTAAATCTGTTTATACTGTTGCTCACAATGAAATACCGAGCTTTTGGGAAATATTCAGCTTTTTTAAATCACCTAAATTGTATTTTAAGACTATCTTGCTTAATCTTATTTTTGTTGTAATTCTGTCTTTGGCGTTTTTCGCATTTGACTTCGGTTACCTTGTAACTATGATTACAGATTCGCTTAAAACAAGCAATACCGCTCTTACTACGCTTATAACTGCCGTATTAAATATTGTATTCGGCGCTGTATCGGTACTTTTGATTTCATTTGTTTATTTGTTCTTCGTAAATTATGCTATGTTTTTATTTATTGACGATTCAAATTCAAATGTATTTTGTTGCTTTGGCAAAGGCGTAAAAATGTTTGTTAAAAACTTTGGCAACACAATGAAATTGTATTTCAGTTTTGCCGGTTGGATTGCACTTTGCTTTTTTGTAGTTCCGGCATTTTATGTATTACCTTATATTTCAACTTCCTTTGCTACCTCTGCAAAGTGGCTTATATCAATTGAAAAAGGCAGGAATTAACTATGATAGTTTCTCTGTGTATGATAGCCTACAACGAGGCGGACGCTCTTAGCGGACTTTTTAAGGATATTTCTTTACAGGACTATCCTCACAACAAAATAGAGGTTGTATTTGTTGACAGTATGTCCACCGACAAAACCTATGAAATGATGGAAAAATTCAAAGAAACCGGTTACGGATTCCGCAATATTTCCATTGTACAGTGTATGAAAAAAAATCAGGCGAGTTCATGGAATGCCGCTTTGATGACTGCCCGTGGCGATGTAATAATAAGAGTTGACGCCCATGCCCGTATTCCAAAAGATTTTGTATCACGAAATATTATGAATCTTGAAGACGGTGAGAATGTAGTCGGCGGCGGCAGACCAAACATTACATCCGACATCTCTTCATGGAAACTCACTTTACTTGCTGCCGAAGACTCGCTTTTCGGCAGTTCGGTAGCCTCATATCGCAGACCGTCTGCACAAAAAGAATACCTCAACAGCCTTTTTCACGCTGCTTACAGACGAGAAGTAATCGCAAAAGTCGGCGGTTTTAACGAAAATCTCGGAAGAACAGAGGATAATGAGTTTCACTACCGCATAAGAAAAGCAGGCTATAAGATGTGCTGTTGCCCTGACATTGTGTCATATCAGCACGCAAGAAACAACCTTAAATATATGGTTCATCAAAAATATTCAAACGGCAGGTGGATAGGACTTACCCTATCGGAATGTCCGGGTTGTCTTTCCTATTTTCATTTTGCTCCGTTTCTTTTCGTAATGGCATTGCTGTCCTGTTCTATCCTCGCATTTCTCGGACTTCCGCTGTTTTTATATGTTTTGCTTGCAGTTTACGGAATGTTTGACATTGTAAATACAGTCGGTTGCTGTACAATGAAAAATGTTCAGCCGCAGTTTGTACTTTTGCCGTTCATCTTCCCTATGCTCCATATTGCATACGGAATTGGCACAATAGTCGGCTTAATTCAAATTCCGTCATGGCAGAAAAGCATAAAAAACAGTAATGCAAAAGAAAAGATTGAAAAGGTAAGACGCAAGGTAATTCAGAATACCCTGAAACCGGAGGAACGCTGATGTTTACACTCGACAGTTGGTCAGCGGATGACTACGATAATCTTACCGAGTACCTTAAAAGCAATGCAGATTTAAAATACAGAGATTTTCATTCTTCGCTTGTTCCCGATACCGAAAGCAACAGCATTATTGGAATTCGTATGCCGATAATGCGCAAAATTGCAAAAGAAATTTCAAAAGGCAATGCACGGGAATTTCTTGATATTTCTCAAACAGAATATTATGAGCAGCGTATTATCTCCGCCCTTGTTATGGGACTGATAAAAACCGAAAGTTTTGACGATTTTGTTTCTCTTGTAAATGCTTTTGTCCCCAAAATAAATAATTGGGCAGTTTGTGACAGCTTTTGTGCGGGACTTAAGGAAGTCAATAAATATAAAAAGGAATTTTTTGACTTCCTTTCAAATTACTTAGAAAGCAAAAATGAGTGGTACATTCGCTTTGCATTTGTAATTATGCTTAATTATTACCTGGAGAGTGAATTTATAGACGATGTGCTTGCTCGTTGTGACAGCGTAAACAGTGATAAATATTATATTTTAATGGCGCAAGCATGGATGCTTGCAACAGCATATGCAAAGCAAAAAGAAAAAACTCATAAATATTTTCTGAACAATAACCTTAATGACGCTACTTTTAATAAAGCTATTCAAAAGTGCATTGAAAGCAGACGGGTTACAGATGATGATAAAAAGTTTTTAAGAACTCTTAAAAGGCATAAATAATTAATAACAAAAGCCAATTAATCGCATATTGATTAATTGGCTTTAATATTACCTGTATGAATCTATTAAATTGTTTATAGTATCGTAATCGCTTTCGGATATTTTGTCTTTGTGCTCCGAATCAAAACTAAAACTGATATTTTTATAACCGCATATCGTAATACTGTATTTTTGGTTATCATCAGTATATGCCTTAAGCCATAACCCGCCGTTCGTTTCTTCGTTATCCGATGACAACTCGGCTTTAGAGAGAATATCAAGTATTTTCTCTGAATCTTCTTTATTAAAATTGACTTCATTTTCATCAGGTTTTAGCCAAGAAATACTGGAAATTTTATCAAAATATACATCATTATTAACCTTGTTACTCTGACAGCCGACAAGTATAATAAGAGTTGAAATTAAAAAAATCAGAAATTTTTTCATACACTCACCTCACAATATGTTAATTTTATTTTAAGGTATAAATAATTCATTGTCAATATAAATTAATATAATAAATGATTGTTTCATAAATTGTGCATTACATAAACAAATCTTATTTCATATTGACAAATCAAACATAAGGATTATAATATAATTAACAGTTGTCTTCGGGGCGGAGTGAAATTCTCCACCGGTGGGAAAAGTCCACGAACAAGCAATTTGCTTGCCGAGTCTGTGAAATTCAGACACCGACGGTATAGTCCGGATGAAAGAAGAAACGCAAACAATCAACATTGCCTTTGACTTTGTTGAACCTTTTGTGCAGAAAATTTCCCCGTTACTGCAGTAGCGGGGATTTTTATTTTCTCGGGACATCTGAATTTATTTCTAAGGAGTGTGTTCTATGAGAACAACACAAAACAGTCAAAAAATTATGACAACCAAAATCACCGTAACGGCACTTTTAACTGCCGTTGCCATTGCACTTCAGTACATTGAAGTTCCTATTCCGCTTGTACCGTCATTCTTAAAACTTGATTTTTCGGATCTGCCCGAACTCATCGGCGCATTTGTGTTGGGTCCGCAGTACGGCATAATTATTTGCCTGCTTAAAAATCTTATTCATTTACCTGTATCAAGTTCAATGTTTGTCGGTGAATTTTCAAACTTTATACTCGGTGCTATTTTTGTATTTGTTGCAGGCATTATTTATCAGTATAACAAAACTAAAAAAGGCGCTTTAATTGGTTGCGTAGCAGGTGCATTTGCAATGGCTGTATTAAGCGTAGTTACAAACTACTTTATAGTTTATCCTGTTTATGCCGAGTTATGGGCAGGCGGTGATATGAATGTAATTGTAAATATGTACAAATTACTTCTTCCGTCTTCAGACACATTGCTCAAATCTTTAATCATCTTTAATGTGCCTTTTACCTTATTTAAAGGTATAGTTGATGCAGTTATAGCTATGATTATTTACAAGCCGCTTTCAAATATGATTGTTCGTATGAATACAGCTTTTACAAAAAAGCGTGATTCAAAAGCTGAAAAGGCTTGACTTTTTTCGACATAGTGATATAATGTAATTCGTAAGCATTTTTGCTTAACAGAGTAGAAATTTGTGCGTAAAGTGTTTTGTGGACGGGGAGTTGCCACAAAAACGAAAGGGTATCCTGCGGTACAAGTTTCGCATCCCGCTGTTACTTTGGGACTGATAGCGGGCAGAATTTCTGTCCGCTTTTATTTTTCTCCTAAAGCAACACCGAAAAAATCTTTAGGAGGAAAATATATGTCAATTTCTAAAAAGTTCTATAATTCTTTTACAGAACTAAAGTCAGTTAAGTCACTTGCCATGATTGCAATGTTGCTTGCTCTTAGAATCATCCTCGGATTCATCGGCAACAGCACCTTGCCTTTCTTTGGCAACAATGTAAAATTAAGCGGTGCATTTTTGCCGATAGCAATTACAGGCTCGATGTTTGGCCCTGTACCTGCTATGATTGTCGGTATGCTTGGTGATGTTCTTTCATTCATTATGAATCCGGGCGGTGCTTACTTCCCCGGTTTTACAATCAACGGTATTCTCACAGGCCTTATTTACGGTTTATTTCTATATAAGAACGAAGTAACTGTTCCAAAGGTAGTCATTGCTTGGGTTATCAACTGCATTGCTGTTGAAATCTTCCTTTCCGCATATTGGCTCTTCTTCTTGTATGGCACTTCTTCGGGCAAGTCATATTTCATTTACCTTTCAGCAAGACTTATCAGTCAGGCTGTTAAATGTATTCCTGAAATTTTACTTATTCTTGCCTGCGGTAAGATAATGTCACGAGTAAAACTCCCACAAAAAGCTAACTGATAACAAAATCGGCTGTTGCAAAATTTGCAGCAGCCTTGCAACCGCGAATAAGCTGAAATGTCAGCGCAAATCCACATTTTTCAGCGTATTTTTCCGCTGAAAGAAGGGAACGAATAGGGATTGACGACAACAACCAGCGGTTTTATAATACGGTTGTGAACAAGTTCACACATCAATATCCAACGGCAGTTGCGCCGTATTCCGCCTGGCTTTGGCTAAATCCTTCAAACTCCAGCTGTTCAATCAGACCGGAGCGAGAGAAAGACATAGAATTGATATAATTTTTTGCTCTTATTGCAGCCTGTTCGTCCCAGTCAGCACCACAATGATCTACGGCATAAGTAGCATCTTCCGTGGAATATCCTTCATACTCAAGCTGGTCTTCAAGGCCGCTGTAAGAGAATCCCATACCAGCGCTCAGGTAGTTTTCGGCAGACCGCAAAGCGTTTCTCTGCCCCATTGTAAGGCCATCATCGGCAGAAATTGACGATTTTATGGACGTGCTGCTCTTTGTTCCGGACGTTGAACTTGTCGTGCTGGAAGAAGGGGTAATCATCATAACGAACACGATCAGCGCAACACTAACAGCGACCGCGCATCCGCATCCGTGACCTTTTTCTTCTTTTCAGGCTTTTCGTCTGATTCGATAGCTGCTGTCACGGGACCCGAAGCAACAGGTGCTCCGCATTCAGGGCAGAATTTCACGTTCTCAATTTCAGCTCCGCATTTTGGACATTTCATAAAACGCACCTCACATATACAAAAATTGGCAGCCAACCAGCTGCCGAAAAACTAAATTATCAAGGAAAATGCCAAAGGGGGAAAATAAAGTGCAAGAAAATAGTACAAAGTTTGCAAATTGTGGTACAATGGAAGAAAAAGAAAAGTGCCGCCTCAAAGCTTTATTTTCTTCTCTGTCGGCACAGGAAAAACAAGAGGTGCTTTCCTATGCGGAAAGCCTGCTCAACAGCAGAAAGGAGTAAATCTGTGGATAAGTACGAGATTGAACTGGGCCGGTACAAAACCAGAATTTTTGCTCTTCTGGCAACGGAAGCGTCCGGCCTGCCCGGAATCAAAAGCGAAGAGTGCGCAAATTGCGACCACCGGTGCTCTCTTGAAATCGGGTGTTACTGCTTCAACTACGGATGCGGAAAGGGCAAGACCACGAAAGAGCTGCACGAAGCATTTGACCGCGTTTGTGATGCCCTTAAAATTTCTGACCGAAGATGGTCACCAGCAAATCCAATGCGGCCTGAAGTATTTGATTCTCCCGATCTGCTCGAAGTTCTTGAAGATAGGCTTCTCCAGCTAGCGGAAGAGAATAAATGTACTCGCTGGGAAGAAAACCACCCACCCCGTCAGGAATGTACTCTTTGCGACGCTCATCAATCAGACCGCGGCCCTTCAAGTTCTGAATGTACCGATTCTGGCCGTTGAAACTGAAATCCTCTCCGGAAATGAGACAGACTTCGTGCTGGTTCATTTTCCTGTTGTGCTTCTCCATATATAATAGGAGCGCCAGGCTCGTTTTGTCCAAAAACTCAGCCATTGGGGTTTTCCTTCCTCTTTGCAACCTTAAATTCCATATACTCCAGCAGATCTGCACGGTCTGCATCGGTCATCTGACTTAGCAGCGCGTCAAACCTTGCATCCAGCCCACTCCCTTCACTGGGGGCGGGCTTTTCTTTTTGCTCTTCGCCGGTCAAGTCCTCCCGTGCAACGCCAAAATAGACAGCTAACTTTTCTAACGTCACTTCTGAGGGCTTCTTTCCTTTTTTCCATCCAGTTGCTGCCGCATTGGAAAGGCCTATTTTTTTCGACACGGCAGTTGGAGATTCTTGTCGAGCAGCACACAGCTTCAAATAGTTTTCGTAAAAAATGCTCATAACAGCACTCCGTTTCTGTGCATATCCACGAAAGCTAGCAAAGTTAGTAAAAAAATGTTGACAACTAACTTTGCTAGCTGTATAATGCTCTTGTCAGTTGAAATAGTTAACAAAACACAAAGCCCCGGCGTGAACCCGCCTAAGCTGTTTTTACTTGTATTCTGCAACTACATAGTAACACACTTTGTAAACTTTTTCAACTGGTATTTGACACGGCGACAAGAAAAAATCTGCCTGCGGTTGTTTCACAGACAGACTTTTCACCGATTTGTCACCAGAACGCACTTGCACCCCGGCGGTAATGCAAACATGCGCGTTTGCACGTCTTTTGCGCCATGCGCGGCGTAAAAGTAACGCCGGGGCTGCAAAAACAACTTGCAGGGCTATGGGTACGCCGCTTCCTTTGGCGGGTCGGCACCGCCTTGTAAGCCCTAGCGCTTCACGCACATGCTCGTGTCTGGAACTGGCTGGCTCAAAAGTTTGGTCATCGAAATCACCTGCCTTTTGAATCAGTTTAACTAGGAGCCTTGAACAGTATAGCAAATCGGTGCGCCGTTGTCAATTTTGTTTCAACTTACGTTTTAAAGGAGGTGTGAAAGTGCCTGAAAAATGGACAGGCCGTTTAGTAGGCCGGATGCACAACAACCAGATTACAGTAGACGACGTAGCAAAGCATCTTGGATTTTCGAGAAGCTACTGTTCACTGATTTTGAACAGCAAGCGCAACCCTCCCGGCATTCGGGAAAAGATGGAAACTGCCGTCAGCGAGATCATCAAGGAAAAGGAGGACAAAACGGCATGAGCGAATTAAACAATCTCATCCCCATTAGCTACGACAACCCGGAGCGCCCCACGGTGAGCGGCCGGGAGCTGCACGAGTTTTTGCAGGTCAAGACGGCCTATAAGGACTGGTTTCCCCGCATGGTGGAGTATGGCTTCACCGAGGGTGAGGATTTCAACTCGCTCAAAATTGAGCGGGTTCAGGACGAGGGCGGACGCAAAGTCAGCCGAACACTCGATGACCACCAGCTCACCATCCCAATGGCCAAAGAGCTCTGCATGATCCAGCGCAACGAGCGTGGCAAGCAGGCCCGGCAATATTTTCTGGCCATTGAAGCCCAGTGGAACAGCCCGGAGGCGGTCATGCGCCGTGCGGTGCTTATCGCCCAGAAGCAGAACGACCAGCTCAAGGCCGCAAACAAACAGCTTTTGGCTGAGAACAGCGACCTGAAGCCAGATGCAGAGTATGCCAGGGCCGTGTGCATTGGCGATAACTGCCGGACGGCTACCAGCATTGCAAAGGATTACGGCATGAGCGGCGAGAAGCTGAACAGCATCCTGCACGGGCTGAAAATCCAGTGGAAGAACAGCGACGGGCAGTGGGTGTTATACGCAAAGTATAGCGGCAAAGGTTACACCAAAAACCGCAAAGGCCGTCCGTTTGAGCACAACAGTGGCAAGATTACCACGCCAAACACCACCGTTTGGACGGAAGCGGGCCAGCGGTTCATTTATGAGCAGCTCAAGGCCATTGGCCTGACACCAAGCATCGACCACAAAGAGAATGTGGAACAGACCACGTTTGAAAGGGGTGCGTAACATGAAATTTACGATGCGAGATAAGATTTGCAAGCTCATCGGCAAGTACAACGAGTTGGAACAGCAGGCTATGGTTAATGTCGCTGGAGGTGCATTTCGCACTATGCTCGGCAAGATGCCTACCAAAGAAGAGGAAAACGCTTCGGAGAAGGCCAGCATTTACCACTGGATGCAGGAGGATTTGAAGCAGCTACTGGAAGAGGACGAAGCTGCAGCAGCCCAGGAAGACACCCGCAAGACCGCCCCGGCGGGCAAGTGGTGCGCGGACTCAGCGGCACGGGCAGCTGAGAGCGCCGCAAAGGGGGTGCGGAACAATGGGTGAAGCACTGTCGATCATCATCGCGTTTGCCGTTCTTCTGGGCATCTCGTGGGGCGTTACCTGCGCCGCCGTGTGGGCCATCTGCGCATTGATGCACTGGACGTTCACCTGGGCCGCCGGAACG
>ERZ779669.658-NODE-658-length-19760-cov-29.149201_pt1 | contig 19760 bp, 19 predicted proteins | sample MGYA00511372_ERZ779669 | MGnify/ENA primary metagenome ERZ779669 (study PRJEB29588, sample SAMEA1967891) | human gut metagenome | biome: human gut; feature: human-associated habitat; material: faeces | place: Denmark | collected 2008/2010 ... | reverse complement strand
TACGTTATCGAAGATACGAAACAGCTGAGTCTTTTCTAACATTGCATATTTTACATGAGGATTTTGTCTCAGCAACCATCCAAGATATATAGATGGTTGCCAAGCCTCTGTGTCCCTTATATAAAAACATTATAAAGCCTTTAGATAGAGCTCGTTATCCCGAACTGAGGTAACATATTAGCAGAGCCGGAGGCTCGCAATACCGCTCCATGTATCGCTTATGCCTGTTGGAAGATCCAGAAGAAGCATCCTGCAGCCAACATCGTGGTGACACCATCCGATGCCCTGGTCATCAATACCTCGGAGTATCAGCGAGTGCTCAGCAAGGCATTGAGCTATACTTTCGATAAGAACGCCATTGTAACCATCGGTATTAAGCCAAGCCGCCCGGAAACAGGCTATGGCTATATCGCTGCTTCAGAACCAACATCGGTAGATGAAATCTACAAGGTAGAAGCTTTCAAGGAAAAGCCAAATCTGGAGACAGCCGAGCAATACCTTGCCGCTGGCAACTACTATTGGAATGCCGGAATCTTCGTATGGAACATTGATACCATCAGCAAGGCAATCCGAACCTTCCAGCCAAACCTTGCCAGCATCATGGATGAGATGGCACCTTCTTTCTATACCGAAAAGGAGAAAGAGGTGGTCGGTAAACTCTTCCCAACCTGCGAGAAGATTAGCATCGACTATGCTGTGATGGAGAAGTCGAAGGAAATCTATACCTTGCCAGCCGAGTTTGGCTGGAGTGACTTAGGTAGCTGGGGCAGCCTCCGTACCTTGCTTCCGCAAGATGAGAATGGCAATGCCAAGGTAGGCAAGGACATCCGCTTGTATGAATGCAAGAACTGCGTGGTTCATGAAGCCGATGAAAGCAAGGTGGTTGTTCAGGGCTTGGATGGCTATATCGTAGCCGAGAAGCACGGCCAGCTTCTTGTCTGCTCATTGAAAGAGGAACAGAGGATTAAAGAATTTGGGGAATGGTAGTTTTGTCATTTAATTTTATTGCTATAGGGTAGTAGGGCAATATAATATTGAATAAGTTTAAGGAATAATAATTATGTTACAAACTTCAGATAACAACAAACGAATAGCGAAGAATACTATTTTTCTTTATTTTAGGATGTTGTTCCTGTTAGGTGTAGGTTTGTTTACCTCTAGGGTAGTCCTTTCATCATTGGGAGCACAGGATTATGGTATATATAACGTTGTCGGGGGATTTATTTCTATGTTTACAATTTTTAATGCTGGTTTAACTTCTGCAACACAACGTTTTATAACTTTTGATTTAGGTAAGGGAAATTTAAAAGAATTAAGAGATACGTTCTCTACTTGTGTCATTATATATATGATGATAGGTCTTGTAATCCTTGTAGTAGCAGAGGTAGGTGGAGTATGGTTCTTGGAGAACAAACTTACGATACCAACAGATAGGCTTTATGCTGCAAGATGGGTGTTTCAATTGTCTTTGATAACCTTGATAATAGGATTGGTAAGTACACCTTATAATGCTTTGATTGTTTCACATGAAAGAATGGGAGCATTCGCATGGATCTCTATCTATGAAGCTTTGGCTAAGTTAGCTGTTGCTTATCAAATATATGTAACATCTTATGATAAACTCATCGTATATGCCGTGATGTTATGTATTGTGCAGTTGTCTGTAAGAATTATATATAATGTTTATTGTAATAGATATTTTAAAGAAAGTAAGGTTATATTCAATTTCAATTGGGCGAAAATTAAAAAGATATATAGTTTTACAGGGTGGGCTATGTTTGGTGGCTTGGCTAATATTGGTTTTACTCAGGGATTGAATGTTTTACTGAATATGTTCTTTAATCCCATAGTTAATGCAGCTAGAGGTTTGGCTGTACAAGTCCAAAATATAATAAATGGATTTGTCTTAAACTTTCAGACAGCTCTCAATCCGCAGATAATAAAGTCTTATGCTAAAGGGGATACTTCCTATATGTTTAAGCTGATATTTGCAAGTTCTAAATTTTCTTTTTTGTTGCTCTTTGTAATGTCCTTACCTGTCATGTTGGAAGCTGAGACTTTATTGGGATTATGGTTGAAAGAAGTTCCGAAATATACTCCACTTTTTTTTAGACTGATTATCATTACAACAATGATAGATGGAATCTCCAATCCTTTTATGCGAGCTGTAGATGCAACAGGTAATATAAAAAAATACCAAATAATAGTTGGTGGTATTCTATTAATGATTGTACCTGTGTCTTACGTGGTATTGAAATTAGGAGGAGCTCCATATTCTGTTTTTATAGTTCATATCTGTATGTCATTTCTTGCTTTCCTTATGCGTTTGTATTTGGTTCGGAAATTGATAAACTATTCTATAATGATGTATTGGAAAAATGTCTTATCAAGGTTGATAGTGGTTGTAATCATATCTGTAGTTTTTACTTTATTTGTTAGAGCTAAGATGGAACCGTCCTTGATTAGGTTAGTTACTGTATCCTTGATTTCAGTATCGGCTGTTCTTTTGTTAAGTTATAATATTGCTTTATTACCTAATGAAAGAGCGTTGTTAAAAAATAAGTTTCAAAGTATTATACAAAAGAAGAAATTATGATAGATATAATAGATAAGACATTATGTTGTGGATGCTGGGCATGTTCAAATGTTTGCCCAAAATCTTGTATCGACATGAAGGAAGACCAGGAGGGATTCTTATATCCAGAAGTGCGCAAGGCTGATTGTGTGGATTGTCACTTGTGTGAAAAGGTCTGTCCTGTATTGAATACTAAGGAGAAAAGGTCTCCTAAGAAAATTTTTGCAGCAAAGAACAAAGACAGAAAGGTCGTAGAGAAAAGCTCTTCTGGAGGAGTTTTCTTTCATTTTGCAAAACAATTTATACTAGAAGGAGGTGTGGTTTTTGGTGCTCGTTTTGATAAAGACTGGAACGTAGTTCACGACTATACAGATAACGTAGATGGAATTTCGCAGTTCATGACTTCAAAATACGTTCAAAGCCAAATTGGTAATACTTATTCATTAGTTAAGGATTTCTTGAAGTCTGGTAGGAAGGTATTATTTACGGGAACACCATGTCAAATAGGAGGCTTGCATAATTTTTTGCGTAAGCAATATCCTAATCTTTTGACTATGGATTTTTTATGTCATGGAGTTCCTAGTCCTAAAGTATGGAAGATGTACTTGTATCAAGAGGCTAATGAATATGTTGCTTCAGCCCAAAGGGCTGTCGACAGAAATACCGTTTTACATTCTCTACAATCTATGTCCTTGATAGAGGACATAAATTTTAGAGAAAAGTCGGAAGGATGGCAGAAATTCCGTTTTGTCCTCCGGTTTGCCGAACCTTCGTGTGAAGGCAAACGAAATTCCGTTTTGTCCTCTAGTAGCCATAATGAGAATGTCTATATGAAGGGTTTTTTAAATGATTTGTATTTGAGACCATCGTGTTACAAGTGCAAGTTTAAACGTTTTCAAAGTCAGAGTGATATAACGATAGCTGACTATTGGGCAATTGCAAGAGTACGAAAAGAGTTTTATGATAGGAATGGGGTTAGCATGGTTTTTATAAATGACGAACATGCTCTAGCATACCTAACTCCTACTGTTTTTGATATTGTAGAAACAAGTTTTGAAGATACATTAAGTAATAAGGGATTGCATGAACTTGTTGAAGTTAATAAGTATAGAGCACATTTCTTTGCGAAACTTGATAAAACAAATGATATAAAGGCTCTTATTGCAAAATATGTGGAACCAAGTATTATAGAAAAAATGATTAAAAAGATAAAATGGTTAGTAAAAAGATAAATCGAGATTATAGTTTTGATGCATTGAAAGGATTCTTGATAATATTGGTAATTATGGGACATGCCATTCAGCTTTCTACAGATGTGGGGGGGTGGTCTTTGAATCCTTTGTTTATGGTAATTTATACATTCCATATGCCTTTATTCATTTTTATAAGTGGCTATTTTAGTATGTCTATTTTCAGAAAGAGCATTTGGTATATAGTTACTAATAAATTTAAACGATTGTTGTTACCAAGTATATTGTTTTCGTCAGTAATATGTATCATTTATTTTAGTACTTCTGTTATTGATGATGTTTCTCTGATAAATAAGGTATATAAATGTTATAAAACCTATTGGTATTTAATTAATATATTTTCCCTATCTATCATCTATAGATTGGCTCTAAAAAATAAATGTACAAGTATGGCTTTTTTAGCCGTTTATGCTTTGTTACTTGTTTTTTATGATCATTTGCCTTCATATTTCTTAAAAGATTGCCAGATTATACGTATGATACCTATTTTTGGCCTTGGTCTCATGTTCAAAAAATATAAAGAGCTGGTTTCTAAAATGAAGTTGAAGATTAAAATGAGATTATTTATTCTCATTGGGGTTACAGTTTGGCTATGCCTTGTTCGATATTGTTTTGGATGGGATATTATTAAATATCCGATAACTATTAGAATTGGCGATGGTATCTGCTGCAGTCTTATCGTATTTTACTTGTTTCGTTTTTGGTATGCTAAGACGAAAGACAATGTTATTAAGAATTGGCTGGTTGTAACCGGGCAACAATCACTTACATTATATTTAGTGCATGTCGTAGTAGTAAAATTTTTAATGTGGAATGCGTATATTCCCGAATTCTCATATATTACTATGAGTATTCTTACTGCGATTTTGTATTTCGTTAGTCTTCTATATATAATTACTGTTAAGAAAATAGCTCAAGAAAAATATTTGTATGTTTTTGGTATTTAAATCATAGTTAAATGAAAATAGGAATTGTTACTTTTTGGCAGACACGTGATAATTATGGGCAGATGTTACAAGGTCTTGCCTTACAATATAAATTAAAAAAAATGGGGCATGAACCATTTCTTATTAGATATGCTCATACAGAACATGGGTATTCCCTAGTTGAAAGAGTTGTTTATGCAGTAAAAAATATATTGAAACTTCGTTGGAATAAAATATTATTGAAGAGGAAAAGACTTCCTTCAATATCTGAAAAAGATAAGAGGCGAGCTTTTGAAGAATTTAAAAATAGATACTTGAATCAAAGTGATAAAGTTTACTTTACGTTGAACGAGTTGCGTAAAGAACCGCCTGGTGCAGATTGTTATATTGTTGGAAGTGACCAAGTTTGGAGTCGATCATTAACAGGTGGTGATGGAAGAGTCTTTTATTTGGATTTTGGTTCGAAAAATATTAAAAGATTATCTTATGCTGCAAGTTTTGGAAATGCACAGTTTGACGAGAAACGTTTAGGATTACTGAAAAAGCGTATATCTAATTATTGTGCAGTTTCAGTTAGAGAAAAAACAGGGAAAGAAATATGCAAAAAAGCTGGTGTTGATGCAGTGCATGTTTTGGACCCAACTATGCTTCTAAATGTTGAGGATTATGTCAAAATCTTTGGCTTAAAGAATGAAAAAAAGAATAATATTTTTATTTATGCTCTTAATATAAGTAAACCTGAAGAAATAGGATGGTATGAAATAAAAAAATATGCAGAAAATGAAAACTGTAAAGTTTTAGTCACCCCTTCGAGCGGCTATATAGAATGTTCAGAAATGTTTGGTAAAAATGAGCATTACATTTATAGCACTATATCGGAATGGTGCAATATGATTCTTTCATCAAAATTGGTTGTAACCACCTCTTTTCATGGAGTAGTCTTTTGCATTTTATTTCATACACCATTTGTTTATGTTCCTTTGAGTGGAAAGTTTGAAAAAGGCAATTCTCGAGTTTTAGATTTGTTGGATTTACTGAATTTGCAAAGTCGCATTTATCTTCCAATATCTAATATAAATACTATTATAGAAAGTTATATAGATTGGAAAACTGTTGATGTTTTATTGAAAGGAAAACAAAAGGAAAGTTTTGAATTCTTACAAAAATCACTTAAAAATAATTAGATATGAAAGTAGCATATATATTATATCCAGAGGTAATCATCTCGAATAAGTCTAATGGAATTAGGTCACAAGCGGAAGCTTGGGCTAAAATATTGGAAAATAAAGGAGTACATGTTGATTTGGTGAATAATTGGGAAAATTATGATTGGTCACACTATGATGCAATTCATTTTTTTGGTAATATTCCTCCTATGGTTCCCAAAAGACTTAGTAACATCAATCAAAAATTGTATTATTCACCAATATATGATCCTTCTGTTAATGATAATCCTGTATTGCGATATTTAAAAGTTTTGCTGGGAAAAAAAACAAAAGGTATTCTTAAAACTTCTGAATACATTGATGATATTCCTTATAAATATTTTCATAAAATATTTGTTAGAAGTCAATTTGAATTGAATTATCTTGCTTGTAGACATGGAATACCAAAAAGTAAATTCGCCTTAGTTCCATTGTCTTTTACTCCTAATTATGCAAACTATTCTTTTGATATGGATTTAAAAGAAGATTTTTGTCTCCATATAAGTTCAATATTCCAAACGAGAAAAAATGTTTTGCGCTTAATTCAAGCGGCAAAAACATACAATTTCAAATTAATTCTTGCTGGAAATAAAGGTACAGAAGCACAATTTGCACCAATTAAAGAGGCTATTGGAGATTATAAAAATATACAAGTTCTCGGATTTATAACTGAAGAAGAAAAAATCAGTTTGTACCAAAGAGCTCGTGTTTTTGCTCTTCCAAGTTTGACAGAAGGTGTAGGTATTGTTGCAGTAGATGCAGCTTTGTTAGGATGTGAAATAGTTATAACTAATATACCTGGTCCAAAGGAATATTATGATGGAAATTGTATAGAAGTTGATCCTTGTAGTGTAAGTCAAATTGGAAAAGCAATTGATATACTCCTGAAAGGAGAAAGAAAATTTCAGCCAAATTTGTCAAATAATATAAAAAACAAATATGCTCCTAATATAATTGCTAATCTTTTAATAGAGGCATATAAAAATTAAGCGATATAATCGTTATGTGGAAAAATATAGATATAAAAATAGCAGTAACAATATCTGTTTATCTTGCTTTTGGTGTAACAGTTTTTGAAAGTTTGTGTAATGAATTGAATTTTATAAATCCATTATATCTAACTGTGACACGTTATGTTTCTTTATTGTATGTATTATATTTTACTTTTAAGAAGAATATTGGTCTATGGATTGATAAACCGTTCTTTATATTATATTTAGTTTATTCGTTATATATCTTGATGTATCTGACAATTGATAGGCAGATTCCGTTAGACAAAATGTTACGATGTCCCGAAAGTGTCACTAGTTTTTTGTTTCACAGTATTTATTTGTTATTATTTATATTGTGTTCAAAAACTATAATTAAATACATTTCTCTACGTCTGGTATGTGTATTATTCCTCATTTTTACTCTTATTCCATCATTATATTATATAAATATGGTTGGATTCCAAACGATGCAAGTGGTTAGTGTTGCTAACAGTGAACAACAATTTATTGGAGCTTTGACATTTTCTTATGCATGTTCCATGGTGTTTGTAATAAATATCTTTTTTTACAAATGTTATACTCCGATTAAAATACTTAATTTATTTATATTATGTATTGTTATTTGCGCTGTTATTTATGTTTGGATGGCTGGAACTAAAAGAGGTCCGATGTTGTGGGCTATAGTTTCTTCTATTTTGTGTCTTATGTATAAGACAGGGAAAGCCACTAAGTTTATAGTCCGACTATTTATTATTGGGGGAATTTTATATTTTCTTATTCCTTTTGTGTTAGACTATTTTAAAGATTTAGCTCCCTACACTATTGAAAGAATTAATGCTGCTCTTTATGAGGGTGATACTTCAAGTAGATTGGATGCTGGTAACTCCAATAGTGGGTATGTGTTAGCTTTTAATCAATTTTTAGATTCGCCAATCTTGGGTTCGTATTTTAGAATATTGAAGTTCTCTTCATTTTATGGACTTTATCCTCATAATATATTTTTGGAAATAATGATAACTATGGGAGTGCCTGGTCTTGTTGCTTTCCTTTATATATTAAAAAGGTTATATGTTAATAGTATCATAGGGATAGGAGAGAATGATAGAAATATACAAATGTTTTTCTTTGTAGTTTTTAATATGTCATTTTTTACTTTATTTACTACGGATTCAATTTTGCTAAACTACTCATTTTGGATATCTTTAGGATATGTTTTGGTATATCCTCGTCTTGCAAATTCTATAGAAGAAACTTAATGTTAATTAGAAATTAAAATGTTTGATAAACTTATGATAGATAACTTAGTTAGTGTCATAATCCCTACATATAAACGTTCGGATTATCTTCTTCAAACGATAGAATCTGTTTTGAACCAAACTTATTCATCTATTGAGATTATAGTTGTTGATGACAATGGTTTCGGAACAGTCTTTCAGAAGGAGACATATAATAAATTGAAGTCTCTAATTGTCTCAAATAAAATTATCTATATTCCTCATGATACGAATAAAAATGGATCTGCAGCTCGCAATACAGGCTTCAAGGCATCTAAGGGGGAATACATTAATTTCTTGGATGATGATGATGAGTTGATGCCTGACAAGATAGAGAAACAGGTTCATATTTTGAGTCAAAAAAATAATGAATATCAGGCTACATATTGTAACCGCAAATCTATTAGGCTACAAAATATAACTCATAAGAAAATAGTTTCTTGCTCTCATTGTATGCAAGATGGAAATATATTAGAGGATTATTTATTCTCTCGTTGTTTAATGAGCACATCTTCTATATTGTTCCGCCGTGAAGCAATTGAACAATTAGGAGGATGGGACGAATCGTATAATCGTCATCAAGATTTAGAATTAATGACTCGTTTTTTTATGTTCTTCAAAGTCTGTCCAACAGGTGATGTACCTTTAATGGTTTATGATTTGGTTAAGGATAGAGGTAATGTCCCAAATCCTATTAAGGATTATGAAATCAAAAAGAAATATCTTACTCAGTTTAGTAGCTTTTTTGAATGTCGTGGGATTAAGAATTCTGTCTTACACTATTTTTGGTATAATTGTTTAGCTAATGCATTTGTAAATATAAACTTTACTGTAGCTAAAAAAGCTTATCAAGAGATGAAAAGATATGGAAAATGCTCATGGGATGAGAGAATAGGTTTAATGAAAAAGATTATCATAGGTCTGTTAAAAAAATAATATAAATCCTAGATCCAAATATAGGATGTTAACATAATTATGTAGTTTTTTTTAAAAAAAAGTTTGTTATGAAAATCGTATTTATTACTAATATGATGAATCATCATCAAAAGTCAGTAGCTGATTATTTATATGATAAATATGGCTCTGATTATAGTTTTATTACCACAACACCAATTCCTAAAAAATTTTTGGATGTTGGTTATAAAAACAATGATGGTTGTCCATATATAATTCCTTTATATGAGGAAAAAAACAAATCTGTCGTTGAGCATATGGTTATTGAGGCTGATGTTGTTATTATGGGGGGTACCCATATTGAGCACTTAATAGATTTACGAGTTAAAACGGGAAAACTATTATTGTTTTATACAGAAAGATGGCATAAGCGTCGTCGTTCCTATTTGGCTCTTCCTATGCGCTATCTTAATGGATATGTTTATCATCGTTTCACTCGCTTCAATCATTTGAATACATATTTGCTGTGTGCTAGTTCTTTTGTGCCAAATGACTGCAGATGGGCTTTTGCTTTTAAAAACAAAACTTATAAATGGGGATATTTCCCTCCATTTAAGGAAATAGATATTTTAAATGTTTTAAATAAAAGAGCCGAAAATAAGACTGTAGAGATTTTGTATGTTGCAAGAAGTTTAAAATTGAAGCATCCTGAATTGGCAATAAAGGCCGTACAGTATCTTTGGCAACAAGGTTATGATGTAAGGTTGACTATGATTGGTGGATGTTTTGATAATAACAAGCAAAGTGAGAGAGTTTTTGAATACTGTAAACAACAAGAATTGAAAACGCCTAATTGTTTGCGGGTTCTTGGAGCTGTAGAAAATGATAGAGTAAGAAAAATAATGTTGGAGTCAGACATCTTTGTTTTCACTAGCGATCGTAATGAAGGATGGGGGGCTTCTTTGAATGAAGCTATGTCAAGTGGCTGTGCTTGTGTTGTTTCTGATGCTATAGGAGCTTCGCATTATTTGATTGACAATGGTGTGAATGGTCTCTTATTTAAAAGCAAGAATCTGGCATCGTTGATTTTGCAATTAAGGAAGCTTTTAGATAATGAATATAGAAAGAAAATATCTTATAACGCTTATCAGACTATAGTGGAAGAATGGCAGCCAAATATAGCTGCAGAAAGGTTGGTTGATCTTATTCATAATTTAATGAATGGAAGAGATACAAAATTCAACACAGGTCCATGTAGTAAAGCTTTTCCAGTTAAAAATAGGTGGTTTTAAATGTTAAGATGTCATTAGTGCATACCACATTTTAATGCTGTTATGAACAAATAAAATATAATTGGTATGAGAATTCTTCAAATTAATACACGCTATTATAATGGAGGATCCACAGGGCGTATCACTTTCGATTTAAAGAAAGTGATGGAGGCTAACGGGATTGAAAGTTATGTAGCATTTGGCTTTGGCTATGATCCAAAGGATGATGAAAAGAATACCGTTTATCGGATTGAATCTGATAGAGAACTTTTTGTCAGTAAGCTTTGGACAAAGGCTACTGGTCATCATGGTTTCAACAACAAACGTGAGACCAAAAGGCTTCTGGCTTGGATAGATGAAATCAAGCCTGATATTATTCACATGCATAATATCCACAATCATTATGTAAATATTCGAATGCTATTAAGATATATAGCTGATAAGAACATTCCATGTGTATTGACAATGCATGATTGCTGGACGTTCACAGGTCATTGTGCCTACTTCGATTTCTCGGGGTGCGATAAATGGAAGACTGGGTGTAATCATTGTCCTAGTTTAAGAGATTATCCAAAGACATTTGCACCAATAGATCCTTCTCCTTGGAACTACAAAATGAAGAAGAAGTTATTCGCTTCATTAAATATTACCTTTGTTTCTCCTTCACAATGGCTTTGCGACCTCCAGAAACAGTCCTTCTTGAAGGATAAACCATGTGTGGTGATTAACAATGGTGTTGATATGTCGGTATTCCATCCTATTACGTCTAATGTGCGAGAGGAATATGGCATTGGGAATCGAAAAATGATATTAGCAGTTGCTGGCGGTCTTGCCACAAGAAAAGGTAAAGATTATCTTCTGAAGCTACCATCATTGCTTAATGATGATGAGGTCTTGGTACTTGTTGGATTGAAAAAAGGGCAAGAAGCCTTGTTGCCTACAACTAATAAGGTTATAGGTATCCAGCGTACTAAAACACCTGATGAGCTTGTCGGTTTATATTCAGAGGCGGATGTCTTTATCAATCCTACTCTTGAAGATAATTTCCCTACAACTAACCTTGAGGCTTTGGCATGTGGTACTCCTATCGTAACTTTTAATACCGGTGGTAGTGCAGAGGTTATAACTTCAGAAACAGGATTGGCTGTGGATAAAGGTGATTTAGATTCTCTCCTTTCTTCAATCAGATCAATTCTGAACAAAGGAAAAGAGCAATATGTTGATGCTTGCAGAAAGAAAGCGGAAAGAGATTATAATAAGGATATTCAGTATGGTAAGTATATTGAGTTGTATAAACAGTTGACTAAAACGAAGTAGATTATGTCTTATCCTATAGATTTGTCTATGTTTGATTATAGTAAGATATTTCTTCCTGTTCAGGCTTTAAATTAGCAAGTTATTGAAACTGCTCTAAGCATTCATAATTTGTATAAATCAATGTATATAGATGTTGAGACGAATGATTTATCTAGTGGAATTCTGTTTGAGGAAGAACGAGACCGAATTCGTAATGTCGCGGAAATAAGGGAGGTTGATGAGAAATATCAAATAACTTTCTCTTTGACTTTTGGTCAATTTATGTGGTCTGTAGGCTTGTATCTTAGCACTTACTTTGATAATATTGTGCAGATTCCGATGATGAATCTTACAGGAACTAATGTAAATGGTTGTAAAACCAATATGGAATCTGTTAGCTTTGCGGAAGACACATTCTCTAGGGCAAGGCAACTTATGTTTCGAGTTGTCCCTAATACTTATACTCAAATACCTAATATTTGTGATCCACAAGCCTTTGAGAAAGAAATTGGTTATGCGAATGGCATATATATCGGTGGTATGTGCTTTATTATGGCTCACGAGTTCTCTCATAATTTTTTGGGGCATACACATTACCCAGAAAATCAAGAAGTGACAATAGAGGATGAAATGAATGCAGATGAGTCGGCATTGTCTTTTATCTCTACAGAATTTAGTGGTAAATTCGGATTAACATACAAGGTAGGCATTGCTAATGTGTTGTGTGCTTTGTTGCTTATGGGACAAGATACAATAAGCAGTGATGGTGCTCACCCACACATGGATGTGAGAATAGCAAATATAATGAATAAGTTGGAACTTTCACATGAAGATATGTTGTGGGGATATGTGGGATGTGCTATCAGAATGTGGTTACTTGTTTATGGGGGTTATACAATTATAGACGATATGAAAGCTGGTCCTTTTGATACCTATTGGGATTTTTACGAATTTTACTTGAAACTATTGAAAGAATATAGAGAGAGGAATTTTCCAGAGGTATTAAAGCCGGATTGGTTTACGGAATAAATGAGGAATTGAAGACTCCCGAAGGTATTCATCTAAATAGTTTCATGTTGAACTATTGATTTATATGACTGCCGAACATTGGTGAGTTTTTATAATAGGTGTAAAAACGAATTAGTATAAAGCTAATGGAAAGAAAAATAAGAGTTTTGGTGGCTACATATCTTCCTTGGAGTAATGATATTAGTGTGGGTAATACTCTTTCTAATATTTTTAAAGGTATGGAGGACAGAATGGAGTTTGCTAATATCTATTTCAGAGAGGATGTTCCAGATAATGATATTGTTGAACGTTTTTTCAATATATCAGAAAAGCAATTGGCTAAGAGCATTTTTGTGCGCAATGTTATAGGATGTGAAGTTATTCCAGTGAAAGGTCAGAAAAAAGATTTTTCTAAAAGGTATAATAAAGCTAGAAGTATGCGATGGGATTCAATGCTTCTTGCTCAGGATATGATAGGAATATTGGGTAAGTGGAAATCTGAAGCTTTAGATAAATTTGTTTCCGATTTTCAGCCAGATTTGATTTTTGGTCCTTTAGGTAGAGTACCTGTTTCAAATAATTTAATGAGGTATGTTAGCCAAAAGTTCAATATACCTCTTGTTACATACCCTTGGGACGACCATTATTCTTTAAAGAAGGTTTCTTTTTCTCCTTTCTTTTGGATTAAAACATTTGTAGAGCGTCATGCTATTAGAAAATGTGCTAAGCAGAGTAGTTTTCTTTATGGAATAACACAAACTATGTGTGATGAGTATGCCGATTATTTCAACAAAGAATTCAAAGTGCTTTATAAAGGATATGAATTTGGTCAAATGCCAGAAATTAAGGATACAACTGTTCCTTTGAAATTTGTTTATATGGGTAACTTGGGTTCTGGTAGATGGCAAGTATTAGGTAAAATTGCTGAAGCTATTAATGAACTGAACCAGGTAGGGAAAAAGGCAGAGATGTTTGTTTATTCAATGTCCCCTAAAACAGATGCTATGGTAAAGGCTCTAAATTCTGGCGATTCTCATTTGATGCCTCCTGTAGATAATAAAGATGTGCTCCCAACAATGAAATCGGCTGATGTCTTGGTTCATGTAGAGCCGGCATCTTTGAAGGATAGATTATTCTTTAGACTTTCTTTTTCAACGAAACTTGTTGATTATTTCTATAATGCTCGTTGTATATTTGCGCTTGGCGGTGATACTGGGTCTATCAGATATCTTAAAGATAATGATGCTGCCATTGTTGAGACCGATATACATAAGATAAAAGATCAAATCAATCGTTTGCTTACTCAACCGAGTTTAGTAAAAGAATATGCGGAAAAAGCCTGGAGATGTGGTCTTAGAAATCACCAGATTCAGAAAATACAAGATGGTATTTATGCTGATTTTTGCAATGTAATACAGAAGAGAAATGAACACAAATAAATTAAATCTGAAAATAAAGGAAATCTTAGGGGAAGGTCCTAAGAAGATTCTTATGAAGGGATTATTTCCTTTTCGTAATAGATTCATGCTATTCAATGTTACCAATTTTGCTAAGAAAGATAGAGTAAATTTGGATTATTGGTTGGAGTCTGATAATCTTGGTGACACATTAACTCCTGTTATTGTGAATCATTTGTTATCAAAGAAAAAAATAGATTCAGATAAGAAAGTGCATGGAATCAAGCATCTCTTTGCTGTTGGTAGTGTGATAACTGCCGGCATTCAAGATGGTACTGTTTGGGGAAGTGGCATTTTAAATGCCCGTTTAGGATACCGTTTGAAAGGTCGTAAATTGGATATACGTTCTGTTCGTGGTCCTTTTACGCGAACATATCTTGCCGATTATGGCTTTGAAGCTCCAGCCGTATATGGTGATCCTGCTATATTTATGCCAGAAATATATACACCTTCTGACAAGGTTGAAAAGAAGTATAAGTATGGTGTTGTTATGCATAAAGATCAAGTGATTCCTGTAGCAGATAGAGACGATTTGATAGTTATAGATATTTGTACTGCAGATTACAAGGATTTTATCCATAAACTATTGAGTTGTGAGAAAATCATTTCTTCTTCTCTACATGGTATCATTTTAGCAGAGTCTTATGGTGTACCAGCTGTACTGTTAAGACCAAAAGTTGATTTCCTAAAATATGATGATTGGTATTATAGTACCAAGCGTTATGTGTATCCTGTGGCTAAGACAATAGAAGAAGGAATGGAAATGACTCCGTTGAAATTGCCTGAGAATTTGGATAAATTACGAAAAGGACAGGAAGAGGCTTTCCCTTATGACTTGTATGAAGTGTGAAAAAACATTTAAAATATGGCAATGAATCTTAGACAAAAAATAGATGAATTATATAATAAATCTCGGAGTAAAAACTATGTGCATAATGTAAACTACTTGTACTCTATACTCCAAATTAAAATGTATAATTCAACATTGCGTGATTATACTTGCACATTTTATAAAGATATAAAATCTTTTGTCAACAACTATGTTTTGGCAATGGAACAGGAAGGATATGGCTATGATGTCATTTCTGTTGACAAAATTTTAAATGTAATTCAAAAACTTGACAGTATAGAAGAAAGAAGTAAAATCCTTCAGTTCGTATATTTGAAGCTAAAGAAAGCGGAACTTGATGAAGAGTGTCATATTGTTCAGAAAGAACAAAAGGCACTTTTTATCAAGTCTGTATTCAATGCTGATTCATGTATATTGAGAATCAAAGGTATTGTCTATTGTCTGTTTTATAATATTTGGACAATATTGGTGATAAGTATCTTGTTAATGCTGAGTTATTATCTGATAACTTTGCCACTTATGGATGTCGATGATGCTTGGTTTGTAGTAGACGGCAAATGTTATAGTGGTTGCCTGTATTCAAATCATTTTCTGAATATTGTAGCTGATGCCTTTGGATTAGATGATGGTGTTTATTGTCAGCCTAATTCTGGAGGGGCGATATTTATCGCTGTATTATATAAGATATTGGGCGCATTGGTTATATCTGGGTGTCTTTGGAAATATTTAGGTAAGTATTTATATTTGAAAATATTAGATTATGAAGACTGAAAATATAAAGTTGGGAGATATAGTGCTGCTGTTTTATAGATTACTGTGCGTGACATATGGATTAGCAGTCTTAGATTCTAATAGTGTCCATATATTTGGCTTTTCTTTGGATATTCTAAATATTTTCCTCTTAGTTTATGTACTTATTCATTTCTTGTTATTTCTTGTAAAATGCAAACCTGTTGTAAAATCAATAATAGGTCAGATGATAGATTTGGCAATAGTAGCAGCCGTTTTATTTTCTCAGCCCCATTTAGATTTTTACATGGTTTCTTTTATTGTTCTATTATTAATATGTAAAGATTACTCGAATCCGTTATCGTATAGAATAACATTTTATATTGGCATACCTTTATTGTTATATTTCTTTTTTAATTATTCTTTTAAAATAGTTTTACCTTTCTTATTCTTTTGGATATTTGATTATGTTAATTATCAGGTATATCAGGTAGGTAAGGAACGTAGAAAACTAGAAGGAATGATAGATGATATCTTTTTAAGCTCGAATGGAAAAGTTTATGAACTATATAAAAATGTAATAGGGTCTATTAGGCGGATGGATATGTTGCCAATTAAGTTGGAAAATATCTATTGTTTTAGATGGGATAATAACAATTTTTATTTGGTTAATGGTACAAAATTTGTATGGAAATATAGCATTAAAGAGTCAAAAATCAATTTAGCCAAAATTCTTGAATCTAAGGTGTATAAAAATTTTAATATTGAAATTGAAGGAAACTATTTTGATAATATTTGCTTTGTTATTCATCCAGGAAAAGCAGATAGCGCTTATTTGTTTTTGTTGGAATGTGATGAAAGGCCTTTTTGGCAGAATTATTATGCTCAAATATTATTTGGCTCTTTCTTTTATAGAATGGCAGTCAAACTGGAGTCTGATCGAATATTCAAAAAAGAGCAACGTGAAGAGTTGGCAGAGATGAGTAAAAAAATGAATTATGTCAATACTTCTATGAACACTATGCATTTTATACGAAACAAATTGTCTCCTCTGAAAAATTATATAGCCATGTATGATGATTATCAACAATCTAATGATGTAAAAAAAGCTAAAATAAAACCTTATTTGGAAAAGGAATATTTAAATCTTAAAAAGTCGTTTACGCTGATTAATGAAAGAGCGGATAAATTGTTGGAAGAGCAGAAAAATCCATTTGTTTTTAGCGTAACTGAAAAATTTGGACTTCAACAGCTTTTTGCAGAAATGAAATATATATGGCAGTCATATGGCTTAAGTGAAGATGATATTTCCGTGTCTCTGTTGCCTAAGATCCATGGTGAGTATAAATCTGTTTATTATAATAAGGAGGGATTAATCTTAGTTTTTGACAATTGGGTCTCAAATATGTTAAAGCATGGTATTGATTTTTATTCCATGGCTGTAGAAGAAACAGAAAATGAGCTAATTGTTTCATATTCCAATAATCACAAAATGAAAAAATATGAGTGTGAACGATTGATAAAAATGTTCAATAACGATGATCGTATTGAAATAAACAAACGGAATTTTCATGGTTTGGAAGTCATAAAGGATGTTTTGACTCAAATGAATTTGGAGTCAGAACTAATAACAAATAATGACAAGTTAATACTTAATATAAAATTCTTTAAACAAGTTGAAAATGAAAAAAGTATTGATAGTTGAAGATGAATATTCAGAAGTACAAACAGCTTTTGAGTATGTAAATGACATTTATTTGTCTAATGATTTGGATTTGAAGAATTTGGCAAAGTCGCAAGATATCGATTTTTCAAAACTTTGTGATTATGACTACATCTTTTTGGATATAACTTTGGCAAAAAAAAGCCAAAAGGACGGATATGGTATTTTGAAGAAAATCGAAGAGGAGAATATCCAGACTGGTAGATTAATTATAATGACAGGGAACAATAAAATTTCGGAGACCTTAAAAGATAGAGGTGTCACTAAAGAGTATCCAATCATTACCAAACCAATTGATTTCCAAGAACTGAAAAATGTTTTTGAGAATTAATGTAATGAAGAATCAGATAAGTGAAATCTCTTTATTTTCGGTTTATGATGAAAATCTTACATATTGCAGAGTGTGCAGGTGGCGTAGAACGCTATCTCCAGATGCTCCTGCCTCGTTTGGAAGAAAGAGGGTTGTGGCAGTTCTTTATTTGTTCGAAGAACTACAATAAACAGAGTTATGAGAATATGGTGGATGGGGTGAACCAGATGGACTTGAAGCAGACTTTCTCGCCACTGCAAGTTTGGAAGAAGGTGAGTGCCATCCGCCGAGTTATCAAACAGATTAAGCCTGACATCATCTACTGCCATAGCAGTTTTGCTGGTGGATTGGGACGCATGGCTGCCATCGGCTTGCACTGTAAGGTGGTGTATAATCCGCATGGATGGGCTTTTAATATTAAATAAATTTTAATCGGATGAAACTGAAAAGTGTGATTTATCTGCTGATGGAAAAGATGCTTTCGCCTTGCACCGACAAGATTGTGTGCATATCGAAAGCGGAGAAGCAATCGGCAAAGCGTGAACACATTGCTAAGGATGATAAGTTGGCTCTCATTCCGAATGGCATTGATGTGAGTGCTGTAAGGAATGCTGTAGCTAAGTCTAGAAGTGAACTTGGCATTGCGGAAGATGCTTTTGTGGTAGGTATGATTGGAAGACTTTCTCCACAGAAGGCGCCTGATGTGTTTATCCGTGCAGCCAAGTTGATACATGATGAAATTCCTAACTCTGCTTTCATCATAGTAGGAAGTGGTGAGGAAGAGGAAGAAGTCAAGGCTTTTGCCAAGGAGAATGGTTTGAATCTTATAGTGACAGGTTGGACTGATGAGCCATATAGTTACTTGAAAGTATTTGATGTGGCGATGCTTTTGTCGAGATGGGAAGGATTCGGCTTGGCTGTCGTTGAGTATATGGCAGCAGAGAAGAATGTCGTTGCCACAAAGATTGATGCCATCCCTACATTGGTAGATGATGGTGTTGATGGTCTGTTGGTGGAAATGGATAATCCGAAAGATGCCGCAGAAAAGGTTCTCTGGTTATATCGCCATCCAAAGGAAGCTGCAGAAATGAAATCCAAGGCTTTGAAGAAAGTGATAGAGAATTATGATATTTCAAGAGTTGTAGATCAACATGTTAAAATGTTTGAGGAACTTACTGAAGGAAAGTAGGTTTTATCATCATGATTTTAATCAATGTAAATTTAGATGAATATAATCAAAACTGATATTTAAGGCGTACTCATCGGCGAGGAGTTCTTCCTGGAGACTACCAAGTACAATCCTCACTCTCCATACTCAGCATCTAAGGCAAGCTCAGACCACTTCGTCCGTGCTTTCCACGATACATACGGTATGCCTACCATCGTGACTAACTGCTCTAACAACTACGGTCCATACCAGTTCCCAGAGAAGTTGATTCCGCTGTTTATCAACAACATCCGTCATCGCAAGCCATTGCCAGTATATGGTAAGGGTGAGAATGTGCGCGACTGGTTGTATGTAGTAGATCATGCCCGTGCCATCGATATGATTTTCCATAAGGGCAAGATTGCCGAGACTTACAACATCGGCGGTTTCAACGAGTGGAAGAACATCGATATCATCAAGGTGGTTATCAAGACTGTTGATAGATTGCTCGGTCGCCCTGAGGGTGCTGACTTGGATTTGATTACTTATGTAACAGACAGAAAGGGGCACGATATGCGTTATGCCATCGATTCTCGTAAGCTCCAGAAGGAACTCGGCTGGGAGCCATCTCTGCAGTTTGAGAAGGGTATTGAGGAGACCGTAAAATGGTATCTTGATAACCAGAAATGGATGGATCATGTTACTTCTGGGGAGTATCAGAAGTATTATGATAATATGTATAAGGATAGATAATATCTATTTTCGAAAACCTACCCGTCCTTCCTTACCATTAAGGAAGGCTCCACATCTCTCACCAAGCCTCTCTCTTGCCCGAAGAGAGAGGATGTAACCG
>ERZ779669.657-NODE-657-length-19769-cov-9.247033_pt1 | contig 19769 bp, 17 predicted proteins | sample MGYA00511372_ERZ779669 | MGnify/ENA primary metagenome ERZ779669 (study PRJEB29588, sample SAMEA1967891) | human gut metagenome | biome: human gut; feature: human-associated habitat; material: faeces | place: Denmark | collected 2008/2010 ... | reverse complement strand
AAAGCCTTTTTTTATGAACTTTTTTATGAACTCATTCTAAATCCGAAACTTGAGTATTATATTCTATGGTTCCTAATCTCTTCTTCCGACAAGCCCGATGCTTGCACTATAGTTTCTAAAGGTACTCCAAGAGAAAGGAGATTGGCGGCTATCTTTTCCTTAGCTTCTTTTTCGCCTTTAGCCATACCCTCAGCCATTCCTTCCGCAAACTTCGTCTTTTCAGCCGTCCTTATTGCATTCACTATGTCGCGGTAGGCATTGACGCTATCCTCGTACATTTTTAGCTCTTGCGTATTAAATTTGGAAATTTCAGCTTGCTCAAAAAGCCTTGTAAAGACACGCTCCTGGAGAACTGCTGGGCGTTGCATAAGTCTGGAGAGATTCTTAAGCACATACATCCATTTGTCATACATAGTCACAAGTTCCGATTCTTGCTTGTCGAACTTCGGTATCTCAACATAGATATACGTCAGTTTGTCGTAGAATATCTCGTGCGTGTCCACCTCCATCAGCTTCACCTCATGGTGCCAGCGCTTGGCATTCTCAAGCCCATCCGCAAAGTTGAAGTTCAGCAGACCGATTGTATAAACGGGATTAAGATGGAAGTTCCAGTCGCCTCCACGTTGCGCCTGCTCACGTATGGGGAACGTAGAATAATAAATAGTGCGGTCCTTAAAGAACTCCTGATACACGTTCTGCATCTCCACTATAAACTTCTCGCCCTTGTCGTTCTCACAATATACATCGAATATGGCACGGCGTGCATCGGCACGGTCGCCAAGTTGCTCGGAATTGAGATACGTGATGTCCTGAACGTTCTGCTCGCCATGAAACATAGCATTCAAGAAACTGATGAGCAACTCCTTATTAAATTCAGAGCCGAAAAGTCGCTTGAAGCCAAAGTCTGTATGTGGATTAATGTATTTCTCTACCATAACGCTGCTATTTATTATTTTATCAGCAAATATACAGCATTTTTATTGATTTACAAACATTTGCTGGCAAAAATATCACCTCACCAAAACCATCTATGCATCATTTTCCTCAAGAACTCCTCGGTAATAGGGAAGCCCGAGGCATCGCCTATTACGGCGTCGATGTGGCAGTAGGGACATTCGGCTGTAGGTTCTTCGTCTGATATGTAGTCTGTTATTTCGGATGGCGGGAATATCTCGCAGCAGCTGAAGCAGCCGCATAGCTTCGATTGCTCCAACTGTCGCTTGTTGCGGATGCTGCAATCGTGAGCTTGGCGAAACACATCCTCCTTCTCATCCTTCCGCATTCGTTTAAATGTGTCGTAAGTTAATTTTTTCATAGTTTCCACATTGTCTTTGTTAGGGATGATATTGGTGTGTCTTCTTATATTCAGTACCATCACAGTTGGTAATAGAGATTTCCAGCACCAAACCCTCCAACTGATAGTCGCGCGGGATATTGATGGCACGTCTTACGATATCCATTTCTAAGAAGTTGCTGCCGTCCTTTTTTATGAGCACAACGTCCAAATAGTCAGGCATGTCTGGTATAGTTCCTGGCTCCGACATTTGTGGCTGCAACTCCCCGAACGCTTCCTTCACATACTCATAGATTCCATGAGTATATTTTTCGATGTCCACCCCTACATAGCATGTATAGGTGTATTTGATTATGCATAAAGACATTTTTAATAATATCGTATTCTATGAATAACTACGTCCTAAAACTCATAGAATGAGTATTTTGGCCAGAAACGATCGTTGGTTACAGTCCAATTATTCAGTAGCAATCGTGGCAATATGGTCAATAGATTTCCTATGAGCTTTATAGTCCACCAAATAGGAAGAATGATTGTTATCGTTCCTATAAATTTTTTGAAGTTCCCATCACCAGAACTAAAGCAATATGTCGGCCATACAACATTACCTTTCTTGTTAGCCATGTAGATTGCTTTTCGTGCCGGATATGTTATCCAACTCAATACACATTTTATTAACCACCAAGTCAATAGTATAGGTATGATGGTAAAAACAATCTTACCAAAGCTACTATTTATAATTTTCTTTATAGCACTATCATTGCTATCAGAACTATCAGAAGAGCTTGAACTATATGACATAAAGCTTGAGCTTGTGTCAAAATCATCCTCTTCTTTCTCACTTTTTTCTTTTACCTTACTTTCTTTAGGATGCAATTGTTCATAGTAATGTTTCGAGTACGTGAGTTTCTCGTTTATAGAACCGTCTTCATTAAAATAAAAACGGGCAAAGCTTTCAGAACCACTAGTAGAAAAGCAAGCATACTTGCCACAATCATGACGATCTACATTAAGCTCCTTTATTTCCATATCATTATATTTTTAGATTTTTACCTACGTCCTTTCAAGCGATTCGGCTTCTCTTTGTTTTATGATTCTTAAATTAAGCAATGGCAAAGTTATCTGATAATTATGGTCATCACAAGTCCATAATGGTCCATAAACAAATTTTGTTCTATTCCTGTTTGGAAGCATTTATTGCATCTTCCATTAACTTCACCATTTTTTCTAATGTCTTCTTAATATTAAGCTTTTCAGAATGATGTATGTAATAATATCCACACGATCCTTCTGACTGGAAAGAGTTGAATGTGTCACCGGTTATTATTCTGTCAAGTTTCTTTTGGGCGACAAGTTTCTTGATGCTTGCATTCCATTTTCCCTTGTCCTGTTTTCTGACAGCTTTTTTAATCGTTTCTTCCTCTTTTACCACCATGCCAATACTAAGGCCATTGTCTCCTTGTTGCTGGACGCAGAAGACAACACCATTATTCAATAAATATTTCAGCTCAACCAAAGCCTCGTTGCGGAAATATGCTACGCGAATCATCAAAGGGCGGTCGCTTTCTTCATTCCAAGAGTCTTTGTCGTCAAAAACAATCTTAGTGTTTGGGAATTTCTCTTGAGTAAGCTTGAAGAGTTCTTGGGCATATTTATGCATCACCACTTTCTGCCAAATATCATTGCAGCGCACAGCCGTAAAGTCATCATTCTTGAGGATATCCCAGTAATTGTCTTCTTTGACATTGTCTAAGCATTCGTTGATATGCTCTGAGAACTTCTCTATGAAATCGCAATATTGCGCAATGAGTTCAACATAGAAGGCCTTATTTCCCTTTATCTCGTCATCTTTCAATTCCCCAACAACAGCTCTTAAAAGCTTTGCATACTCTGCGTATGTTACAATCTTCCATCCTAAGCTTTGGATTTCGTCTTTATCTAAGAAATTATCAGCCAAAGTCAGCAAGATGTACTTTGTATTTGGATGTTCCACCTCGTCTCTCCAACCTCTAGGGAGAATTTTACCATTGTTGGCTTCTTCTGCCTTATATTTGTTCTTATAACCTTCCTCATTAAGAGTCTTTGTCCTATCCTTATAGTCCACAAGCTGAGCCTTGTATGCTATGCTCTTGAATTTGTTTTCAAGAACCACCTGCACACTTCCCGTTACATCGTTGCCGTCGATAGAAAGTTTGTCGCAAACGCAAAAATCAAAATGATTATATTCACGTTTCACTTCCATCTCGTTAGGCTTATACTCCCAGTTCTTGTCGTCCAACCATGTTTGCATTACTTTATTGAACACACAACGGGTATTGTCATCTTCTGCCAACCATGCCAAGAAGTTGCTGTGAAACAACTCCTTGGACGACAAGGAAAGCTGGAAGATTGGATTGTTTTTTAAGGTTTCCACAAATGTTGCCATAATAATATTTTTTTAGTGGTAATATTGGTGTCGTACCACTATGATACAACACCAACCTGATTAATATATAAGTTTAGGATTCGAAAAATATCCTCACCATTTTATCGCAAAAGCTCTTCTATAGTGCAACCAATAGCTACAATAATAAAGAAAATCAAAAATCCTAAGCCCAGATATTTAAGGAATTTCTTAGCACTTTCTTCTTCTATTCTCTGTTCCTCTTCATATTGCTCTACGAGAGCCTGTATTTCTTGATCATTTGGCAATATTACCTTAGCTTTAGATATTACCTGTTTCAACTTCAAATCCCATGGATACTGTTGTTTGTTACCTTGGCAAAGAGTAATAAACTCAACGAGGTCTTCCTTTGTGTTTGGTATAGGAAAATTCAAAATAGCTTGTTGTATTCTATTTTGTATCTGATCATCAATGGCATTTCGCTGCTGTATGGCAACATTCTCATTTTTTGAATTAATGGACTTTAACATATTTACCGATTCAGCCTGTATTTCGTCAATCTTCTGCATCAACTTTTTTGTTGTGTTATTAGCTTCTACATTGACAAACTCATGTCCACACTCAGGACATTTTGTCATGAGCGACTGAACCATAGCGCCGCATGCAGGGCACTTTCTCACATCACCAAATTTCTCTGACTTTGGTGCAGACAGCTGAGCAGATTTGGCCTTTTCCATTTCCAAACGATACTGTTGATTTTCTCTTGCTTCCTTCTTCTTGAGTTCTACAAGTCTGGAATCCAACACCATTTCAAACTCGTCAAGGTCTATGCCCATAGCCTCGGCTTTCTTAAAAAGAACTTGTTTTTCTTTTTCAGTCAACACTCCATCTGCCAACGCTGCAGAGATAAGTGCTTCTAATTTCTCGTTGTACATAGATATTATATTTGATATTATATTTATTTATACCTTATTTCTTATGCTTCTCATAGAATCTTGCCTCAAGCACCATCTCCACCTCATCAGGATCTTCTCCCTCATTAACAGCACGACGCAGAACAATCTCTTTCTTCTTTTCCGTCAGCTCATAGCTCTCAGCTACATAATTGATAAGTTCCTCAAGAGCATCCGAGAAGAGGTTGTCGGGCGACTTTACTATCTGAGGCTTAGCGATTGATTCTGACTGACTTTCTTCTTTTTCATTATCATCATCTTCTTCTTCTACCTCGATATCTACGTCCTCTGTATCTTCTTCTCCGTACCCGTCATCTTCTTCCTCTTCCTCGTCATCATCGCTCATGTCCTCCGGAAGTGGTAACGGAGACTGTGGTTCGTACGGTCCATAGAAGTCAAGCATGTCTTCTGGCATCTTTCTTAGTTTTATTTCAGAATCGGTTCTCTGTAAAAGTTGCGCATAGTATGTGTACAGCTCCGCTGGCACATACAATATCTCCACGCTATAACTCAAAGATTCTAAATCCGTAATCTTATTAGTATAAAGATACAACTCGGATATAGTGCCATCTTCTATTGGATATCCCAATTTCTCCACCGAATTCGGAATAAATACTCTCCTTACTCTCTTGCCACCTGCGAAGTTGTCGCCAACAATCTCCACTCCTTTAGGAATTATTACTTCTTTAATTCGATCACAGCCAGATAACAATTCATCTGGTATTTCCTTGAGTAATGTTACTTTAGAGAAATCCACCTCTTCCAAGTACTTCTCCTTTTCATAGAAAACACAACCCGATAATTTTTTCAAGGTAGAAGGGAAAACGACTTTACGAATTCCTTCATATCCATCCAAAGACTCATCATCAAGGGATGTATATCCTTCGTCAATAGTCAACACACCATCTTCGAATGTCCCCAACTTGATTTTAACATTTTCGTCATCAGATTTGTCATCATCAGTATTGAATAGGTCATGTTTGGTTTCTTGCAAATTCTTCAAGGCCTCGTTCTTTACATCTTCCAGACGTTCCCCAACAGTCTTTGCAATATCATCGACCATTTTTTTGAATATTCCCATACTATAACATCTTTAATGTTTGTTACTTTTGTTTTTAACTATTTGGAAACTTTACATCCCCGGCATCTGCGGCGGCATTCCCGGCATCTGCGGAGCTGTGCCTTGGAACAACGGAGCGAGTTCTGCCACGTTGCCAGCAAATTCCCATTGCGCCATGCCGTTCTTCCATACGTACGACTGCTGGGTGAGCTGACCTTGCTGGACGAGCTGCTGCAGCTTGTTCCAGTCACACGGACCATACTGCTGACCGTTTATGCCGATGAAGTATTGCACCTGAGGAACGGCTCCCTTACCAGGCATCTGCGGCGCACCACCCATACCCGGCATCTGCGGAACGCCACCCATCTGGCCCGTACCACCCATAGGCTGCTGACGGAAGGCATTGATACCGTTGTCCATGGCGTTGTTAAGCACGCCAGCATTGAGATTGGCTTGGTGAGCACCCATAAAGGTCTGCTCGGTCTGCAGACGAGAGGCACGCTGCATCTCCTCACGCTGAATGCGCATGGTCTCGCGCTGATTCTCAAGGTTCATGCGCTGCAGTTCCTCCTGACCGCCGAGGTCGAGCTCCTGCTTTCTGCCCATAGCGTCCAGATTAAGAGACGACTGCTTGCGGAGCATGTCCTGCTGCAGGTCGTTGTTGAGGTTGAAGTTAGAGATCTGGGCATTGTGCTGAGCCATCATGCGCTCCTTCTCCAAGTCGGCAGTAAGGGCTTTCAGCTCGCGATATCCACGGCTCTCCTTGTCGATATTGATGCTCGTGATGTCGAGGCTGCGGATGGTGATGCCGAAGAGCTTCTCCACCTGCGGCATTACACGCTGCTGCACCAGCTCGCTTATCTCCATAATCTTGCGCTCAATCTGCACCACCGGAATCTGAGCGTCTATAGGAGCATTCACCACCACGCTCTTGATGAACTTGGTGAGCTGACCACGAAGCTTGTTCTTGAAAGTCTCGTCGCTGTAAGCCTCGTTGCGGTTAACGCTATGGAAGAGGTCCATATCCTCAATGGCATACACAATGGCACCATGTACAGCCACGGGCACACCATAATCTTGCAGACGCGGGTCGAAAACGTCGAAGTAAGGAATGGCAAAGTTCACCTGACTGCCCTTGCTCAGATTGCTGAGGTTGGTCAGATTGGTCTGTTCCACTTTTCTTGCAGCCTCTTCCGCTGCCTGTCTCTTTTCTTCTTCCACTTCGCGGGAAGACTTAAAACCAAAGAATCCCATAATATTATTTCTGTTTTTAATTATTTTTTAGTTGTGTAAATTCTCTTTGTCTTGCCCTTCGCATCCACCTCCACAAAGGTGTCGGCACCATACTGTCGGTTAGGGTCATGATAGTTGAACGAGTAGCCCATCTCGTAGTTGCCGTCGATGGTGGGTCGGCTGAATTGATCGATGCTGTCCAGCGTCTGCGGGTTCAGTCCCAACTGCCGATAGAGATGCTGTTCCACCATCGTTCGGATGGCGTTCAGGTTGTCGTCCACATATCCGCGTATCTGGTCGATGAGCGACTGGCTGTTCATGTCTTTCTGCATCAGGCGCTGGCGCATGGTCTTCCTGAGCGGCATGCCGTCTACCTTTACTGCGGCTGGCGGCATGGCATCGTTACGCAAAGCCGACTCAATGACATGGTCGCTGCGACGCACATGAAGCATCGGGTTGCCATAGAGGCAGAACATCAAGGCTGTGCTCATAGAGAAGCAGTCGTCCTCTATATTGCGGCACATATTGAAGTAGTCGCACTTGGCTTGCAGCAGGGCCTTGCCTCCCGTCATTCCCTTAAACTGATAGAGAGGATAAAGGCGCATAAGCACCTCGCTGCCCGTACCCGGATTGAGTATCAGCTCACGCACCTCGTCGGTCTCTCCGCTGCTGAACATAGGCACAGACACGAGCGAACCGGTATAGAGCAATACGCCTCCTCCATAGAGGGCGCTGAGCAACATCGAGTCGTTGCGTTCGTAACCGGCATATCGGGCACCGAAGCATGCCACGGTGTTGAACACCCTTGCCTTGCCATGACTTAGAAGCGAAGGATTGAAGGCTTCTGCCTCGCTATAGAATCCGCACATTCCCTTTGCGTCGGCACCATGCAGATTGAACATCAGCATGTCGGCATTGTCCAGCGACTTGCAGTAGATGCCGAGACTTTCAGCGTCTTGCGTCAGCAGCTTAGGACTGATATACATTCCGTTGCGTATGAGTTCGGGGTCATCGTTGTTGTAAAGCAGCGGAAGGTGCTGGGTCATCGTGCAGCTGGCAGGAATCCAGTCGCGATTGCTTATCATCAACACATTGCCTACGGGTATTCCGTCGCCGTACATACCGCTGATATTGAAGTAAGCTCCGAGGTCGCTGCGTATGTCCGTACTGAGCTTTCCGTCTTCCAACGGCAATCGCGCCACATTGTTTCGGGCGCATCCTACGGTGAAGTCGGAGTCGCGATTGTCCAGCAGGTCCACGATGTAGGTGCCTTCAAAGGCATAGCATGTGTCGGTAGGAATCCGTTCGCTGCCATACGGCCACGGGTCTTCCACACGCGGAATAGGAATGACGTCGTCGCCACCTATTATAAACAGATGCAAGTCGGCACCTGCTGTCAGCTTGTTTTCGGCTATGCAGCGCGACACCGCCTCGTTGCATTCTATCCATGATGGAGGCTCATTGGCAGAGTCCATTCCGTATTGGGCAATGTCGAGGAATGTCCAGTACATCCGCTGGTCGTAGGCGTTCTGTATGAAGTCGTTGAAGACGTCATACACGTCCTGCGTGCTGCATCCGTATTTTCTTGCCAGAGCATTGGCGTTGGTGAGGATTATGCCGTAACGGTCGTCCAAGGCATCAGCTGCGGGCTGAGGAGCCGACTTGCTTTGTCCAGGCATTGACGGTACGGCTGATGCTCCCGGCATGGGAGGCGGAGTAGCGATACCCAATCCCATATTGTTGGCAGCTTGCAGAGCATTGAAACCGCGCATCTGATTGAGCTTCACGTTCTGCGCATTAAACTTCGGCATGGGTGGAGGCGTTGGCATCTGCGGAGGCACAGCCATATTGCTCTTCTCCTTGGGCTTCAGTTCGGCAAGGGTGGTGTCGCAATAAAACTGATACCACTCTTCGGGCTGTGGCTTGTCCTCAAGCATTTCCTTCACGGCGTACCACAGAGCGCCCAGCGGCTCACTCATTCCGTTCTGCACGGCTTGATCGAGATATTGCAGGGTCTGCTGTCGGTAGTAGTCCTGCTTGCCGTTTTTGTGATAGTCGGCAAGATTGTCGAGAGCCATCAGCAGGGCAATGTCGCCTTGCGGACAGCCGAAGCCTCCCATTCTTGGCAAGAGCACGGTGGCGTTGTCCACGTTGCCTGTCTTGATGAATGCCACATGCGCCCAGAAGAGCTGCCAATAGTTGTCGGTGCGCGAACCGAAGAAGGCAAGGGCGCACTTGTCGGGATACATCGAGGCAAGCAGCAGATGATAGTAGAACTGGATGTTGTTGTCCCCCGTCATCACACGAGCCAACTGCTCCAGACCATTAAACTTGCGTTGCAGGATGTCCGTATGGTTGGTCTGTATGGCATTAAACATCTCGTTAAGTGTCTGCTCTGCCAAGAACTCGTTGCCCTTGCTGCCTTGCATCACGCTGATGTTGCGGCGCACTTGGTCGATTATCTGCGAGGCACGCATCGGAGCTATTTGCCATTGTATGCTCAGCTGGTTCAGCTCAGCCAGACGCAGATTGTCCAGCTTGCCGTCCACCAGACGTTCCTGCACGGCTTCGAGAAAGAGGCGTTCGTTCTGCTGATAAATCTCAGTCTGCGTCTTCTGCGCCTCATATACAGTCTTGTTGTTCACCGTACTGTTGTTGGTGGTGTTATAGTTGTTCTGCGTATTGTGTGAGTCGGTATGTATTCCGCCTACCACAGCCGCGTCGCCATCAAGTTTTATGTCGCTCATTGTCTTTTCTGATTTTTAGTTTTTACCATTGAAACGGAGCACCACAGTCAGGGCAGCAGGGTGTGCCTTGCGCTATGCGGATGGTGTGTCCGCAGTTGTAGCATTGACATTCTATCAGGTCCTGCTTATGGGCTGCTTCTTGGGGAGCGGTCTGCTGGGGAGCCGCTTGCTGAGGAGCAGAATTGCCGCCTATTCCTCCGTTAAAGGCGTTAAGGTTGTTGGCGGCTGCCGAGCTAACCTGCGAGATATTGTTCATTGCCACATCCTGAGTATGGTCTACGCGTTCCTGCTGTCGGCGGTTGTCCTCCTCCAGCTGGCTTATGCGCTGCTGCTGTTGTGTCTGCTGAGCACCACTAATGCCCGTGGCAGTATCCTTTATCATGCCAGCCATCTTCATCATCGCCTCCATCTGTGCGTTGCTGTTCTGCTGCTGCATCTGTAGCATCTGCTGCATCATGGCTTCCTTCTCGGCAGCGGTCTTTCGCAAAGCGTCGGCTTCCTTCTCGCCATTGTAGGCGTTAGCCATTGCCACCTGTGCGTCTGCGGTGAGGTGAGAGAGCTGTGCTGCACGTATCTGTTCTGCCGTCATATTGGCAAACTGGTTGTCGCGATTGATCTGCTCGTTGCTTTGTATCGTAGCTACTGTCTCTTCGTGCTGATACTTCTGTTGGTCAATCTGAGCCTGCATCTGTGCCATCTGCTGCAGCTTGTCCATCTGACGTTGGTGACGGTTGGCTTCCAGCAGGTCGTCGTCCATCTTCTCCTGACGGTTGCGCTCGTAAGCAAGGCGGTCGTCTTCCAGTTTCTCGTTGCGTGCAAGCAGATGGTCTTCCTTATCTATTTCGCGTTGGCGCATGAGCTGCTTGAAGTCGTAGTCGTCTTCTTGGGTCTTGCGGTCACGCTGGCGGTTGTATTCCTTTTCCTCCTGCATCCACTGGCGTTCACGCTCTTCGTCTTCGATGCCCCAGTTGCGGCGGCGCTCTAAGTCTTCGCGTTCCCAGTCATGGTCGGTGCGCGAGTCGTCGAGAGCCCACTCAGACTTAAGGCGTGCAGCGTCGATGTTCTGCTGACTCTGTATGCGCATTATCTCCGTTATCTCCTCACGCGGGATTCGCTTGTGTGCAAGTTCGTCTTCGAGCACCTCCATCTCCTCCTGTTTCACGAGGCGGTTCTTACGAAGGTCTTCCAAAGCCTCGAACTCTTCCTCCTCGGTCTTTGCCTCACGTATGCGCTTCTGGCTTTCGAGCATCTGCACGAACTCGTTTAGCTCGTCGTCATGCAGAAGCTGGTCCATATTGAGTTTCTGGAGAGCATGGCGCAGTTCTTCGGCGTTCTTTGCAGAAGCTATCTGCTGGGCGTTAGCCTCCACCTCCATACGGTTGCGGAATTCGCCCGTGCGTTGCATATAGTTGAGCTCCTTCTCCGTATTATACAGCTGACGCTCCACCTGACGGAAACGCTCAAAGTCCTTATTGTTGTCGGTGATGTTCAGCACCTGAGTGCATTCTATGCCATACACCTGCTGATTGATGCTCTGACGTATATGTTCTTTCAGAGCGTTGACCATGTCGACGGTAAATCCGCCCTGATCGTAGTTCTGATTGCGAAGCTCCTGTCGCAGCAATGTCTCTACGGTGCCGTTGAGCATCTGCTGCAGCTCCCTTGTGGTGACGCTGTTGCGGTCGGCGAGATAATTGGTGGCAAAGGTATGGATGTCATTGACGCTCATCTGGAGCGACACACCTATCTGCACGTCATGCATGCCCATCGGAATGGTGTAAGGACAGAAGGCAAGATTGCCGTCCTCGTTAATAGCACCGCCGAATGTGAGAGTGATGAAACGGTTGCTGACCAGATAAACTGATAAGATAGGTGGCTGGGTGATGCGGGCTAAGATGCGTGCATAATTAAGCTGACGCTTCTTTACCTTCTCTTTCTGCTCTCCCTTCTTCTCGCCGAAGATGATGCGACCAAGCCAACTGAATCCTCTGCCCACTTCGCCCACAATACCGAGTTCGCGGAATGTGGGCTGAGCTTGACGTTTGCGGTCGCGCTCACGCTTCTCGGCTTCAGCCATGTCTTTCTCTGCCTTATCAATAGCCGCTCTGATGGCAGCCTGCTCCTCTTCCAACGACTTATGGAATAGGTAGGCACCAGCTGAAAGTGTTGAAACCAGCTCACCATTAGCAAAGATGATGGCTGTGCAACCTTCCTGCACGATTATTCCCTTGAGTTTCTCTATCTCGTCGAGTTCGCGCTCGCTTATCTTGCGTGCTATCTCGCCCGGCTGAATGTTCCATATGGTTCTGCCACGCACCACGTCAACACCATCTACAGCCTCCATACTGCGGCGGTCACGACTACGCTCAGCTTCGCGTTCGGCTGCCATCTGAGCCTGTTCGGCCTGCTGCTGCGCGTTTCTTGCCTCGCGTATTTCGACACGTCCCTCAGCTGCCTGCTGATTTAGGGCCTGTCTTTGCTCTTCGGCTATCTGACGATTGAGCGCACCACCGGTCATGGCGTTAGCAACAGAGCGCACGGCATTGGTGAACATTCCCTTGCTTGTTTGTGGAGATTGTGTGGTAGGGGCTTGCGGCATAACAGGTCGCTGCGATTGTATCGGGCGCTGTGGCATAACAGGTGCTTGAGGACGCACAGGCTGTGGCACCCGAGGTTGCTGAGGTGCCATTGCCTTCAACGGTTGAGGACGTTGAGGCATGGCTGTATTTTGTGGTTGTTGTGGAGCATGAGGTTGCAAGTCGACGGGTTGTCCGCACTTGGTACAAAATTTCATTCCTGGTTGTAGCATTGCGCCACACTTTTTGCAATATGTCATAACTGTTAATATATTTAAGGTTATGGGGCTGACTTATAAACTTAGAATACGGAACAAGCGAGAACAATAAGAACGAAGGCGACGAAAATAAACCAGAAGAATCTGACGAAGCATCCTATACATCCTGTGATTCCGCTGCCCAAGAAACCTCCTATTAAACCTAATAGTTGAATACCCCAGCCCAATAGACCAAGTACGATGAATAATAATATTCCTATAAATATAATCAGAAATATAGTTCCCATGTTTTTTTAAACTAAAGGTTTGTAATTATTATTATGCTTGATATTCGCTTACATGTTAAGGCACAAAAAAGGCGCGAACTATTGCATTCCTTGTCTGAAGGTTCTGGACTACCCGTATACAAAAGAATGAACAGTTCGCACCAATACGTATATATAGGTATCCATCCCACGCGAGCAGGATGGATACGATAATACACATCGGGGCAAACAACCTCATGCTTCATTCTTGTATACTGCGAATTGTCCAGATTCTCAGACCGAATAATGCATTGTTGCTTCCTAGCTATGTCTACCAAATTATGTTTGGTAGTGCAAATATTGTTATTTATATTTGAAATTTCAAATTTCAGGGGTGTTTTTATGGTTTCTTAACATTAAGGCGTAAGTAACGTTTTATCTGCTCGGCAGCCAACGGTTCTCCACCGACACTTCAATACTCAGATTATTGTTGAAGTTGTAGCGAACGGTTGCACCGATGCGGTCGCCGAAGTTGCAGATGTCGTAAGGCGAATATGAGGGCATTCCGTAGAAGTTGCGACTGAAGCCTCCTAATGTTCCGTAGCCGGCAGGACCGTAGCCGTAGTAGCCTCCGTATGGACTGAAGCGCAGACGGTTGGAGATGTTGTTGGTTATAGTCTTCTGTCCGTAGACGTAAGCCTCCCAATGCTCGTTGAATCGATAGCCCATTACGGCCTGCACTCCTGCGTCGCGCCAGTTGTCGCCAGCAAAGTTGACATTGTTGAGATATCCGCCCACGGCTATCGACAGCTTGTCGTTGACAGGCATGGCGTACATCAAGGCAATGTCCTGCTGAAAGCCGGCTCCATGATGGGCACCTTTGCCAAACTGTGCAAACACCGAGGCTCCTAACTGCACGTTGAGTCCACGATGAAGAGCCCAACTATTCCATCCGCTGAAGTACATAGGATAGCGTGCTATGGCTTCGGGCTGACCATAACGATTGATGCGCGGCAAATGGAGCGAGTCCTGATGAATATCGTTAGAGATAGGGGCTGACTGTTCGGCTACTTCTGCTTCACGCCATTGGCGCGAGTGTCCGCCATAGCGTGTGGGCATAATGCGCTGTAGGGCAGAGTCGTCAAACTTGGCGGATGGGGTAGTGCTGCCGGTGTTGACTTCCTGTGCTGCCAATGTTGAGGCCATAGTCAATAGGATGACTATGACGGCAAGCACTCTATTGATTTTTATGGTGCGTGATATTGTCATTGTTGTAAGATGCTTTATTCTTTGTTTGCCACAAATTTACGTATAAAGCGTGTAAAATATTGGTGTTTTCATACACTTTAACGATATTTTCCTTAATATTATTGAGAGTTATCCGTGATAAATATTACCTTTGAGGGCACATATTGTAAACCTAATAATAATATCCACTAACGACAATGAATATATTCAAAGCTTTATTCGGCAGCAAGAGTAAGCCGGCAGAAGAGGTAAAGAAGGACGTGACACGTGATTTCAACGTGCTGAAGTATGACGGCGTGCGAGCTTTGCGTGAACGCCAGTTCGACTATGCCATCCAGTGTCTGTTGAGGGCCATTGATATGAACGGTGCTGATTTGGAGTGTCGCGACTATCTGTCGCAGGCTTATATCGCCACCGACAATCTGTCGCAGGCTTACGAACAGTTGCAGAAGATGGCTGAAGAGTGTCCTGATAATATAGCAGTTTTGTTGCGCATGGCTGATGTGGCGTATATGATGGAGAATTATACGGCTATGGCTGATGTGTGCGAGAAGGCTATGATGCTCGACGGCGACAACGTACAGGTGTATTTCTACTATGCCAAAGCGTGCTGCGGTCATGGCGACCTGACCAATGCCGTGGTGATGCTGAGCAAGGCTTTGATGCTGAATGCTGACTTTGATGCAGCCCGATTGCTGCGTGGCGAATTGCTGCTTGAGAGTGGTGACGTGGAAGAAGCAGCTGAGGATGCTGACACCTTGTGTGCACGCATTGAGGGCAATGAGGACGTGCTGCTGCTCAAGGCACGTGTAGAGAAAGCCAAGGGATGTATGGCGGAAGCAGAAATTGCCTATGGTAAGGTGATTGACGCCAATCCGTTCTCGATCGATGCTTATAGAGAACGTAGCGAAGTGCGCAAGGCGTTGGGCAACAACGAGGGTGCCAATGCCGATGAGGCTGCTGCCAATGAGATGCAGCAGGAGCCCCCGCAGCCTAACGAAGGCATTGAGCAGAATATAAAGAAGAAAATGCAGCAAATGGACCCGTATAAGGTTTTTAATAATGAGTAAAGCCCAAAGCCCCACCCCCGGCCCCTCCCCTGTAGGGAGGGGAGCGGTATGCTTGGCTGCTTGTTTTCTTGGCTGTTTGTCTCTTATCTCTCGTTTCTTGGCTGCTTGTCCTCTCGTCCACTATATATAATAAGGTGTATCTTATATTATGTTCCGCTTTTTGTGGAATTGTAAGGAAAAGTTCATTTTTATTGACATTTTATCGCTAAAAATTTGTGTGTAACAAATAATTGTTTTACATTTGCACAAAACAAAAATAGAATCAAGTTATGAACAATACTTTTGCATACATTTATCGATTTTACTTTTACTTTACAAGAAATTGTGAAGCGGTAAGTCGTGTGCAAATTTAGACTTAGGTTAGAGTGTATAAATAATAAACAATATACGAACCCCGCTTCACATAAACGTGAAAGCGGGGTTTTTTAATTTAATACAATGAAGAGAATAGCTATACAGGGCTTCCACGGCTCTTTTCACGACATCGCCGCCCATCAGTACTTCAAAGGCGAGCAGATACAGCTGATTTGCTGTGCCACCTTCGAGCAGGTGTACGAGAATATGCGACGCGACCCTACCGTGATAGGCATGACGGCGATAGAGAATACTATAGCAGGAAGTTTGCTGCACAACTATCAGTTGCTGCGCGATTCGGGTGCTACTGTGGTGGGCGAGCATAAGCTTCACATCGAGCATTGCATCTGCTGTCTGCCCGATGACGACTGGTCTACGGTTACTGAGGTGCACTCTCATCCGGTGGCGCTGGCACAATGCAACGCTTTCCTTGCCAATCATCCCGACATAAAGGCGGTTGAGGCAGAGGACACGGCGGGTTCGGCAGAGTACATAGCCAAATACAAGTGCAAGGGATGGGCTGCTATCTGCAACGCCTCGGCTGCAAAACTCTACGGGCTGAAGGTGCTGCAAGACCAGATACAGGACAACAAGCATAACTACACAAGGTTTCTGGTGGTAGCCAATCCCAACAAGGCCGACTTCCTCCGTCCGCTTGAGAAAGCCAACAAGTCGAGCATCGTATTTCATGTGGCTCACGAGGAAGGCTCGCTGTCGAAGGTGCTGACAATTCTCTCGTTCTATGGCATCAATCTGACGAAGATACAGTCGTTGCCGGTAATCGGGTGTGAATGGGAATATCTGTTCTACGTCGACCTGACGTTCGACAATCTGACACGCTATCGGCAGAGCATTGATGCAATAATTCCACTGACACGCTCGCTCAAGATACTTGGAGAATACGAAGCGTGCTAAGCACGAAATGAGGAATGTTGAGTTTTGAATTTTGAATTGGTTGCGGCATAGCCGCAATGAAGAGTTTGTAAATTTGGAATTTCATAACTTAAAAATCAAAACTCTATAATTCCTAATCGCCGAAGGCGACTAATTCAAAATTCAAAACTCAAAATTCAAAACTATGAAAATACAACCCGCCGACCGACTCTCGTTGGTTCAAGAATATTACTTTTCGCGCAAGCTCAAAGAGGTTGCCAAACTGAATGCAGAGGGACAGGACATCATTTCCCTCGCTATAGGATCGCCCGACATGCCACCGTCGAAGCAGACTATCGACAAACTGTGTGAGGTGGCATCAAAGCCCGAGGCACATGGCTATCAGCCCACAATGGGTACGCCGGAGCTGCGTGAGGCAATGGCAGGATTCTACAAGCGCTGGTATGGTGTCGATGTTGACCCGAAGACCGAGGTGCAACCGCTCATTGGTTCTAAGGAAGGCATTCTGCATGTGACATTGGCCTTTGTCAATCCAGGCGAACAGGTGCTGGTGCCCAATCCCGGTTATCCTACATACACGTCGTTGAGCAAGATTCTCTGTGCCGAGATTGTCAATTACAATCTGCGTGAGGACAACGGATGGCAGCCCGACTTTGACGAACTGGAGAAGATGGACCTCTCGCGTGTCAGACTGATGTGGACCAACTATCCCAATATGCCTACCGGTGGCAACGCCCGTCGCGAAACCTACGAACGACTCGTTGCCTTCGCCAAGAAGCACAACATCGTTGTAGTGAACGACAATCCCTACTCGTTCATCCTTAACGACAACCCGATGTCGCTGCTGCAGGTGTCAGGTGCAAAGGACTGCTGCATTGAGTTCAACTCGATGTCGAAGAGCCACAACATGCCGGGTTGGCGTGTGGGAATGTGCGTGTCCAACCCAACATTCATATCATGGATATTGAAGATAAAGAGCAACATCGATTCGGGCACATTCCGTGGAATACAGCTCGCAGCTGCCGAGGCTTACAACACCAATTCGCCCGAATGGCACCGCGAGGCTAACATCACCACCTACCGTCGTCGCCGCGACATTGCCGAGCAGATAATGACCGAACTCGGATGTACGTTCGACCCCAATCAGGTGGGAATGTTTCTTTGGGGAAAGATTCCCGAGAAGTATAAGGATTGCGAGGAGCTTACCGAGCGTGTACTGCACGAGGCACGGGTGTTCATCACTCCGGGATTCATCTTCGGTAGCAACGGACAGCGATACATACGAATCAGTCTGTGCGCCAAGGACGAGAAAATCAAGGAGGCGCTGGAGAGAGTGAAGGGAATGAAAAAATAAAAAAAAGCCCTACCCCCAGCCCCTCCCCCGTAGGGAGGGGAGTGATATGCATAACTAATAATGGGGGAATCAACATAAGTTGGTATTAAAAACAGAGAGTATAAAGAAATAAAATAACAAAAGTCTTACATACTACTCCCCTCCCTACGGGGGAGGGGTAAGGGGGTAGGGCTTCTAAACGATTACGACTATGGATTTAGAATTACAGCCATTAAACTTACCGAGTGACAACCCACGCCCATTCGTAATTGCCGGACCGTGTTCGGCTGAGACCGAAGAGCAAGTAATGACAACTGCACAGCAGCTCAAGAAGCTTGGATGCAAGATGTTCCGTGCCGGTATTTGGAAACCGCGTACCAAACCGGGTGGCTTCGAGGGCAACGGCGAGGTTGCTTTGCCTTGGATGAAGCAGGTGAAGGAAGAGACGGGCATGCTCACAGCTACTGAGGTGGCAACTCCTGAGCACGTGGAACTGGCTCTGAAGTATGGCATTGACATATTGTGGGTGGGAGCGCGCACATCTGCCAACCCGTTCGCCATGCAGGCTCTTGCTGACAGCCTTAAGGGTGTTGACGTTCCAGTGTTCGTGAAGAACCCAGTCAATCCCGACCTTGAACTGTGGATTGGTGCTATGGAGCGTATCAATCAGGCTGGCGTAAAGCGTATGGCTGCCATCCATCGCGGTTTCTCAAGCTTCGACAAGAAGATTTACCGCAACCTGCCCATGTGGCACATCCCCATCGAGCTGCACCGCCGCTGCCCTGCCCTGCCCATCTTCGGCGACCCCAGCCACATCGGTGGCAAACGGGAGCTCATCGCACCGCTCTGCCAGCAGGCCATGGACCTTGGTTTCGAAGGCCTCGTCGTAGAAAGCCATTGCAACCCGGACTGCGCCTGGAGCGACGCCTCGCAGCAAGTGACGCCCGATGTGCTCGACTTCATCCTCGACAAGCTCGTAATCCGCGACAACGCCCAATCGACAGAAAGCCTCGAAGCCCTGCGCCGGCAGATCGACGAGTGCGACAACGCCCTGCTCGAGCTCCTCTCAAAGCGCATGCGCATCAGCCGCGAAATCGGGCAGTACAAGCGCGAGCACAACATGACCGTCGTGCAGACCGACCGCTACAACGAAATCCTCGACAAGCGCGGCGCGCAAGGCGTGCTCTGCGGCATGGACGGCGAGTTCGTCAAGACGATCTACGAAGCCATCCACGAGGAAAGCGTAAGACAGCAGATCGACATCATGAACAAATAAGCCCGTGCCCCGCGCCCGCCGTCCGGAACGCCCCGGACGGCGGGGCGACGGCCGGCCACAGCCACAACAATGAGAATCCTTATCCTTGGAGCCGGCAAGATGGGCTCCTTTTTCGTCGACCTCCTCAGTTTCGACCACGAGACGGCCGTCTATGACGTCGATGCGCGCCGCCTGCGCTTCATGTACAACACCCGGCGTTTCCTCTCGCTCGACGAGGTCGACGCCTTCGCCCCCGAGCTGGTCATCAATGCCGTCACGCTGAAATACACCCTCGACACGTTCCGCGAGGTCATTCCCCACCTGCCCGAAGGCTGCATCATCAGCGACATCGCCTCCGTCAAGACGGGCTTGCAGGACTTCTACGCCACCTGCGGCCGCCCCTACGTCTCGACCCACCCCATGTTCGGGCCCACCTTCGCCAACCTCGGCGCACTGAGCAACGAGAACGCCATCGTCATCACCGAGGGCGACTACATGGGCCGCCTCTTCTTCCTCAACCTTTACAACAAGCTCGGCCTGCACGTACACGAGTACAGCTTCGAGGAGCACGACGAGACAATGGCCTACTCGCTGAGCATCCCCTTCGTGTCGACCTTCGTCTTCGCCGCCATCATGAAGCACCAGGACGCGCCGGGAACCACCTTCAAGCGCCACCTCGCCATCGCCCGCGGCGTCCTGGGAGAGGACGACTGCCTCCTGCGCGAAATCCTCTTCAACCCACGCACCTCCGGACAAGTCGCGCGCATTCAGGACGAACTGACCGAACTGACCGACATCATCCGCCGCAAAGACGAAGACGCCCTCAACCAATACCTCACGAAGATCAGGGAGAACATCAAATAACCCCCGGCACGCACCGGCGCACACCGCCGCCGACGGTCGCCG
>ERZ779669.651-NODE-651-length-19874-cov-2.809476_pt1 | contig 19874 bp, 19 predicted proteins | sample MGYA00511372_ERZ779669 | MGnify/ENA primary metagenome ERZ779669 (study PRJEB29588, sample SAMEA1967891) | human gut metagenome | biome: human gut; feature: human-associated habitat; material: faeces | place: Denmark | collected 2008/2010 ... | reverse complement strand
TTCAGATGCGGGTTGTAGCCGCATCGCTGCTGGCGCATGTAGTTCAACAGGAAATCGGCTGTTCCGTCGTAAACCCGCGTATGGATGGAGAATCGGGGCGAAGTAGCCTCTCCCGCCTTGAGATAATATACGCCGGGACGGGTAAAACGGCTGAAGTCGAGCCGATAAGTCGATTGCATTTTTCCCAGGGAAGCCGTTGACTGGGGAGCATTGAAAGTGCAGGCCGTTTCGCCGGTGTAGGCATCTATCAGGGCATAGGTTTCGAGCGATGTTTGTGTTTCGCTCATAAAGACGGCCACCTTGACCGATTGGGGCAGGTATCCCAGTTGGTTGACTCGTATCCATTCGCCGGCATTTATCGGGATGGATATCACGGCCAGCAGGATGGCCCAAAGTAAATGATGTGTTTTCATATCCTATCTGTTATGTATTTAAAGTCCGGAATGCATGCGTCCCCGTTCTCCGTATAATCGTTTCAGATGGCCTTTGTGACACCTTCACTTTGCCTTTGCGAGACTTTGCCGTTGCCTTTACGAGGCTTTGTCGTTGCTTTTGCGAGGCTTTCACCGTCTGCTTGCGAGGAGAGTGATCTCACGGGATGTGGTGTCTTGAGGCGGGAAACGGTTTTACATGGGTGCGGTTTGCATCGTTTGCGTCTACTAAAATACAGCGGGAATGAATAATAACTTCGCATAGATGTTTGAAAAAAGGTTAACGGCATGTAACTTTAGCCATTTTGGCTGGGTTGCCTTGTGCTGTTGTATCGAACGGATGTTTGCATATTTTAATGCTTGAAACGGTTGATTGGTGTGCTATTTGTACTTCATTTATCAGAACAAAAAAACTAATGACTATGGCTTATATTGATTATTATCAAGTGCTTGGCGTAGACAGAAAGGCATCTCAGGATGACATCAAAAAAGCGTTCCGTAAATTGGCACGCAAGTATCATCCCGATTTGAATCCTAACGATCCTACGGCCAAGGACAAGTTTCAAGCCGTCAACGAGGCCAACGAGGTGTTGAGCGATCCGGAAAAACGTAAGAAATATGATGAGTACGGTGAGCATTGGAAACATGCCGATGAGTTTGAGGCTCAGAAGCGTGCCCAGCAACAGGCGGGTGGCTTTGGCGGCTTTGGTGGGTCTGGCGGTTTCAGTACCGACGGACATGGTACGTATTGGTATTCATCCGACGGACAGGAGTTTACGGATAGCACAGGTAGTGGCTTTTCCGACTTTTTTGAGCAAATGTTTGGACATAGTGGCCGTAGAAGGTCGGGTAGCACGGGCTTCCGTGGTCAGGATTGCGAGGCGGAGTTACATTTGTCGTTACGTGATGCGGCTGTCACCCACAAGCAGGTGTTGAATGTAAACGGCAAGCAGGTGCGTATCACCATTCCGGCTGGTGTGGCCAATGGGCAGGTTATCAAACTGAAAGGTTATGGTGGCGAAGGAATGAACGGTGGTCCGGCAGGTGACCTGTATATTACTTTCGTCATTGCCGATGACCCTGTATTCAAGCGTTTAGGTAACGATCTGTATGTAGACGTGACGATTGACATGTACACAGCCCTTTTGGGTGGCGAGCAGCTGGTCGATACACTCGACGGTCAGGTGAAGCTGAAGGTAAAACCCGGCACACAACCCGGCACGAAAGTACGTCTGAAGGGCAAAGGCTTTCCTGTATACAAAGTGGAAGGGCAGACAGGTGATCTTATTGTGACTTACAATGTGCAATTACCTGCCAATTTGACAGACGAGCAACGCGATTTGTTGCGTAAAATGCGTTCCATGAACCAATAATAGGGAGGATGAAAGTATGCAAAACGAATTGATTGTAGTGAGCGATTATTGCAACAAGTGCCACATAGAACCGGTATTTATTGAATTATTGCAGGAAAACGGTCTGATTGATATCCTGATGGACGAAGGCACGCCCTGCCTGTCTTTCTCGCAATTGCCCGATGTGGAGCGTTATAGTCGCATGTATTACGACCTTTCCATCAACATGGAAGGCATTGATGCCATCCATCATTTGCTGGAGCAGATGGACGATATGCGTCGGGAAATACATAGCTTGCGTAGCCGTTTGCGGATGTATGGCGAGACGGAGTTTTAGCGGATAATGATGTTGAGGTGGGCTACCAACCCGCGCAGTTCACTTTCCGAGAAGATGGCTTTCTTTAACCTGCATGTATTGGGGTCAATGGAGAAGTATCCCTCTCCGGTCGTATGTTGACGGAAATCGACTCGTGTGATGGTGCTCTGTTCTTTCATGGGACATTTTATACGTGATAGAACTTTTTGTACCACTCGTAGAATTGAGAGATACCTTCTTCTATCGAAACCGAAGGAGCATATCCGAAATCATTTTTCAGGCGCGATACATCGGCATACGTGCAATATACGTCACCGGGTTGCATCTCCATCATGTGTTTGATGGCCTTGCGCCCGGTGACTTTTTCTATCACCCCGATGAAGTCCATCAGCTGTACAGGAGCCGAGTTACCTATGTTGTACACACGGTGCGGAACGGCATCGGTAGGCGGGCATGCTACCAGGCGCATCACTCCTTCTACAATGTCGTCTATGTAAGTAAAGTCACGGCTCAGATTACCGTGGTTGAATACCTTGATAGGTTCACCCTTCAGGATGGCTTTCATGAACAGGAACGGAGCCATATCAGGACGTCCCCACGGGCCATATACAGTAAAGAACCGGAGACCGGTGGCCGGAATTGCGAATAGTTTGCTATATGCGTGTGCCATCAGTTCGTTCGATTTCTTGGTGGCAGCATACATGCTTACAGGGCTATCGGTCATGTCTGTTTCCGCATAAGGTACTTTATTATTCATGCCATATACGCTGCTGGAGCTGGCATAGAGCAGGTGTTTGATGCCATGACTACGGCAATTTTCGAGGACATTAAGGAAGCCCAATATATTCGACTCCACGTAGGCATAAGGATTTTCGATGGAGTAGCGCACACCGGCCTGAGCAGCCAGGTTGATGACAATGTCAAACTTTTCTTTACCGAAAAGTGCATCCATGTGGATACGGTCTGTCAGGTCGAGTTTTATGAAACGGTAATTGGGGTGGATACTACTGGTAACTGCCGTGTTTTCTTTTATCAGCTCTTGTGAAATACCGGCTACCTCAAGCCGGGCATATTTCAGCTTGGTGTCATAATAGGAATTGATGCAGTCTATTCCTACAACCGTATGTCCATTTTTCAATAATTTACCAATGAGGGCGGAGCCGATGAAACCGGCAGCTCCAGTTACCAGTACTTTCATTGTAAGGCGTTATTTTTGATTGGGGTGTTACAATTTATTTGATTGCAAAGACGGTGTATTTCCCGATGGTCTGTTTCTCCATATCCATAAAAGCTGGTGGAAGTTCCTTCAACCTTTTGCTGGGCACCATGAACGCAATTCCATGCTTGCCGGATGCGGCAAGTTCTTCGGGAGTGGTTATCTGGATGGATTGTTTCAGATAAACATCCATGCTTTCGGGGCGTCTTATTTTCCATACATGATACTCCGTGAGGTTATGCTTTTGGGCAAACTCCATGCTTTGTGTACATAGTTCCCGGTAGCCTATCTCTCCGTTGATACTGGGCAATGACCAACCTCCCACAAACACGGCACAGAACAGACCGCAGGCAATACTCCGGATGGCGTTTTCAGTTTCTTTTCTTTTATAAAGGAAAAAGAAGGCGATACACCCGGTTAATGTCAATATGCCGGCGGCCGCGTAGAACAAGGCAGTGCCCAGGTATTGTGTTTCTTCCATTTGTGTAATGACGATGAAAGCAGGCAAAGCACAACAGAACACCAGGGCTGGAATAGCTATGGATAGTGCCAGCCAGCGGTTCCACCTAAAGTGTGGCAGATAAGTGACCGGTAAGTATACAAAAAACGGGAATGCCGGAAGCATGTAGACGGCAATCTTTGAACTGATGAGCGAAAGCATCACGAAGGTCACCACGATGATGGTGAGGAAAAAGGTTTGTAATTCCGTACGATGCATCTTTTTCCAAAGTGCCGTAATGATTCCTCCAATGAGCAGGAGACTCCAAGGTAGCAGGGAATACCAGATGGAGATAAAATAATAATAGAAAGGTTCTTCGTGATGGAAAGAATTGACTGCGCGGTCGATAGTCTGGTGAAATAACAGGTTGTTTAGATAAGCGTTTCCGCCTTCCCAATAGACGGCACCGAACCACAAAATACATCCAGTAAGCAATATTCCCCATGTTTTCCAGCCCCAGTACCGGCCAATGTCGCGAATACGTCCGGTTATGAGTAAAAATACGATGGTAGCAACGAGTGGTATCAGGATGCCTACCGGACCTTTGCTGAAAACAGCAAGGAAAATGTAAACAGGGAAAAGGAAGGAGAGCTTACGCAGGTTTCCTTTCCTGCGCACCATCTTATAGAAGGTATAGAGCGAAAGGGTGATGAACATACACATCAGCATGTCCATACGCAGGACAACGGCCATGCCGGTGAAAAGTCCGCAACTCATCATCATCCACATGCCGGTGAGGCGCGATGTTTCGTTCACTTCGGCAGATATCCATTTGTCCATCACTTTGGTAATGACAAAGGCAGGTATCAGCGAGAAGAGTGAAAGGAACCACATATAGTGTTCGCCCAACAGATATTTGCCAAGCATGATGAGCCAGAAGTAAAGAGGCGGCTTGTCTGCATAGATTTCTCCCTGATTATAGAAGGTAAAGAAGGTGCCGTTTTCCATAGCCTCATCTACAATACTTAGGTAACGGAGCTCATTGTCGGGAGTGTAATCGCGTAAGATTAAAACCGGTAGTAACGCTACCACAATGAATATGAACAATTTGTAGCCTTTCATTATTCGACTTTTTTAGTGTGTGAGCCTATCCAAAGATTACGTATGTATGCAACCAGCCCGAACGATTGTCCTACTATCAGGACGAGATCCGAACGTATGATACCATAAATCACGATTAGTAACGATCCAACCAGACTGATTATCCAAAAGCCCGCAGGCAGAACCGATTGTCCACGTCGGTGCGAGTAGATGAACTGGTAGACAAAACGCAGGGTGAACAGAATCTGCCCCGAAGAACCGAATAAGATTAGCCACAAGGGGATGTTGTCGTTTTCGAAGAAATGGTTGATAAACCCATTTGCATTTTGCATGGCAAAGAGAATGGCTGCTACGGGGGTTAGGAAGATAATCCATTTGAACAGCGAAGGGATACTTTTCAAAATCCCCTTTTCCTTCAGGTTCCACAGGTAGACGTAATATGAAATGAACTGCCCAAAGACGATGGCAAAATCATTCCGGAGCCATCCGTAGATACACAACAGGTAGGCACCGGCCAAACTGAATATCCAGAAAAGGGAGGGAGACAATACTTTTCCGGCCCGTTCCGAAAGTATCCATTGCACCAATATGCGGGCCGAAAAGAATATCTGTGCCAGAAAGCCGATGGATAGGACAAACAATGAATTCATCTGTTACTTATTTGGACAAGTTTTGGTCGGCTATACGGTAATTGATGTATCTTTTCTTCATCCACCGATAGGCAAAGCAGTCCATGAACGGAGAAACCAGGCGGTTCCACAAGTGGTATTTGGATTTACCGGCCACACGGGGAAAGTGGCGGACAGGAACCTGCTTGATTCGGCCTTCCTGAAGTATAATTAGTGCCGGCAGGAAGCGATGCATACCCGTGAAAAAGGGGATGCGTTTGGCATAATCGGTATGCATCACCTTGAGCGGGCAACCAGTATCCTGTACACCGTCGTGTGTCATCATCCGGCGGAACCCGTTGGCTATTTTCGATTGTATCCGTTTGAAGAACCTGTCTTTGCGGTTGGCACGGATACCCATCACCAATTCAAAGCTGGCGATATCGTTCAATAGCAGGTTGAAATCTTCGGGAGTTGTCTGAAGGTCGGCATCCATATAGCCCACGTAGGGCGACTCGGTTACGTCGATGCCGGCTTTCATGGCCGAACTCAATCCGCCATTCTTTTGTACGGTGATGTAAAAGAAATCTTTTTGCCGAGCACATACTTCCTTGATACGTGTCAGACTACTATCGGTAGAGCAGTCGTCAACAAAAAGGGCACATGCCGTATATTTGGATTGAGGCAGGAATTCACTTAATTTTTTTTCCAAAGAATAGATATTGTCTTCCTCGTTATAGACGGGTATGACGATAGTGAATTGATAATTGGCTGTTTTATTCATAAAAATACTGTTATCTGATAGTAGGTTTAGGCTATAAATTGCTGTAAAGATAGGCAAACAGACTGGATACTTTATATTTATAACAGATCTTTTAGGAATTATTATATGTAGTGTTTGCAATGTATCTGTTACAAAAGGCAGGTATGCGCCCGTATTCAAGTGTTTGATAGATGCGAGGGAATTGGGATGGATTGACTTTATGTAGTGTAGGTTATAGGTTCGGCTAAAATTGTAACCGTAAATAGTCTTTGGATAAAAGTTGGAAAATGTGGATATAAAAAATCCGCAGGAGGACATATCCTACTGCGGAAATAGTTTTTAATCGTTAAATTTAAAAGAAGGGATAAATACAAAATCAAAAGCCTGAGTGGCTTATAATGCGCAGGCATTACCTTCGCAATAATCTTTACTGGGTGTTCCGTTGTATTCGGGATGTCTTTGTAGCCAATGGACGGCATAAACACATGTGGCAACACAGGTATAGCCTTGCTGGCGGGCATAGTCGTAGGCTGCCTGAACAAGTGCCGAGGCAATGCCTTGGCCTTCGAGCGGGGCCGGTACAATGGTATGTCGTATGTCGAGTGCTCCGTTTTCTATGCGGTAGGCTACATGGGCTGTTTCACCGTTTTGAGTTAAGGTGAACCGTTGTTGTTCGGGGTGATGAATGATGTTCATAATTTCCATGGATTTTGTTTTGTATATACCTTTTTAACGTATAATCAGGTTATTTGGTTCATAGAAAATGAAAAAAGGATGCCGGATCCTCGTTGGGAAAATCCGACATCCTTTTGTAGGTTAGGGATTGAGAGTCTTATTCTTGTACTTCTCCGTTTTCGTTGAACAATACGGCTGATTCTTCACCTTCTTCACTTACCAGCACTACCTTGTAGGTTTTGACTTCATCGGCTTCTTCGACCGAAGCTTCTTTGATGGTAAATGATGCATAGTCTTTCTTAAGAGCATCTTGTACCGCCTGTGGGAGGTCTTTTATTTCAATTGGTGTGAAGTCATTTACCACGGTTACTGTATCAACACCTCTACTCAGATTTTCAGCAAATGCTACTGAAGTTCCTAATCCCATTACTAATGCTACTGCTACGAATAACTTTTTCATATTGCTTCAAATTTTAAATGTTGAACATTAAGTTTACGCTAATTGTAGTTCAAATTCGATACCATGGAAGATGGAAAAATGTAGATTGCTGATTTTCAATTAGAAATAAAAATAGAGTAGGATGTATGCCACAATAAAAGTGTGTAACTATTCCTCAACCGGGTGTGGAAATTCCTCATAATTCCACATACTTTAATAAGTGCAAATAATTGATTAATAATTGTTTAATTGGAAATTATGATTTGACTTTGGGAATATTTGTTTGTTACAGGTTATGAATGAGAGTTGTTTGACTTACAGTTTCAATAAAAGAATCCCTGCAAATTTGAATCTTTGCAGGGACAGAAGGTTTAGGTTATTAAGTATGATAGAAGAATAGAACAATTTAATATCCTCCTCCCAATGCATGGTAGAGGTTGATGACTCCTTGTATTTCGTCGTAACGGTCGTTGACAGCGGTGAGCTCGGCTTGTAGTAAGGACTGGCGGGCTGTAAGAACTTCCAGATAGTTTTGTGAGCTGTATTGCATCAGAAGTTCCGAACTACGGAGCGCTGAGCGGAGTGAGGACGTTTGTTGCTCGTCTAGCCGGATACGTTGGCGGGCGGTTTGCCATTGCACTAAGGCGTCATTAACTTCGGCACCAGCATTAAGCAGGCTTTGTCGGAAAGATAGCAAGGCTTCTTCCTGCTGGGCTTTGGCTATTTTCAGATTAGCAATGTTTTTACCACGATTAAAGAGGGGTTGAACCAGTGAGCCGATGGCCGATAGTAACCATTGTCCGGGATTGGTAATGGCAGCACCAGCGGAATTGGTCCATCCAGCCGATCCGCTTAGGGTTATACTGGGATAGAATGCCGCACGGGCCGAGTTGGTGGCGTAGTAGGCTATGGCAAGCTGTGCTTCGCTTTGGCGTATATCTGGACGACGGCTTAACAATTGCAAAGGAATACCCGTTGATAGGGTGTCAGGAAATTGTTGGCTTTCGAGTGAAGATCGCTTGATGGCTTGGGGCGACAAACCAAGTAAGGTGGAGAGTGAGTTTTCCATTTCATTTATCTGCCGTTCGATGGAAAGAACGGAGGCATCTACCGATAGTTTGCCGGCTTCGGTTTGTGCTACGGCCATTTCGGTGGCTTCACCGGCCAGTTTTAAAGCTTTCATGGCGCATACGCTTTCATTCCAGGTTTCGGCGGTACGTCGGGGGATATCCAGTTGTTCGTCGAGCATTAACAATGTGTAATAGCTATTGGCAATAGTTGCCACAAGTTGGGTTTGTACGGCTTGCCGATAGGCTTCGCTTTGTTCAAGGGCTGCCTGTGCGCCACGTTTGCTGTTGAGTAGTTTGCCAAACAAGTCTATTTCCCATTCAGCAGAGGCAGCCAGGTTATAGGTCTTTGAAGGTTTGTTACCGTCCACACTGGTTAGTGTACCTTGCGGGTTTAGTGAAATGGATGGCAGGTACGACAAACGGGAGGTCATAAGCAATGCTTCCGCTTCTTTTACTTTGAGCCGGGCAATGCCGAGGTCTGTATTATTGGCCAGCCCTGTCTCGATGAGTTGTTGTAATTGCGGGTCTGTGAAGAATTCACTCCAAGAGAGTGATGCCAGTGAAGTGGTATCTTTTTGTTCTATGGGCTGACGATAGAGACTGTCGCTTATTGCCACATCCGGGCGTTCGTATGCCCGATAGATGTGGCAACTACTCAGTTCTACAATCAGGAATAAACATAGTAGTATCTTTTTCATAATGATTTTCTTTTCCTATTAGTTTTTATTCTTTTCAATAGTTGGTAACTTGCGTTCGGGCATGAGCTTTTCTTGTAGATACTGAAATACCATAAACAATGGCGGGACAATGAAAAGCAGGGCAATGGTACCAATGAACATGTCACCTACGGTACCTACTCCGATTGATATATTACCGTTTGCACCTACTCCGGTAGCGAACATAAGTGGTAACATACCGAATATCATGGTGAGTGAGGTCATCAGGATGGGGCGCAGACGAACCTGTGCGGCCGAGACGGCTGCCTGCATGATAGTCATGCCATGGCGGCGGCGTTCGGAGGCATACTCGGTAAGCAAAATTGCCGTTTTGGAAAGCAAGCCGATAAGCATAATAAGGCCGGTTTGCAAATAGATGTTGTTCTCTAGTCCGAACATTTTGGCGAAGAGGAAACTTCCTGCCAGTCCGAACGGAACGGAAAGTATGACGGCCATAGGTACGAACAGGCTTTCGTAGAGTGCGCAAAGAATGAGGTAGATGAAAACTACGCAAATGATAAATACAAGTGTAGTTGTGTTTCCTGTGTTCGATTCTTCGCGCGACATGCCTCCAAATTCAAATCCATATCCGGTAGGCAGTGTCTGTGCCGCTACTTCCTGTATGGCTTTGATGGCCTGTCCGGAACTATATCCTGTAGCCGGAGCACCGTTGACCTGAATGGCCGAGAACAGGTTGAAACGGGTCAGTACCTCAGAACCATAAACACGGGTCAGTTTCAGGTATTGGCTGATGGGGCTCATTTTGCCGGCATCGTTGCGTACGAAAATGCTATTGAGCGACTCGGTGTCAAGGCGGAACTCGGGTGGAGCTTGTACCATGACACGGTAGAGCTTGGAAAAACGGTTCATGTTTGATGCATAGTTACCGCCAATGTAGCCGGATAGCGTACTCAATACGTCAGCTGGTGATACGCCATTGCGCTTGCAACGGGCTGCATCTACTTCGACGAGGTATTGGGGGAACTTGGTGTCAAACGAGGTGGTGGCGCGGCCAATCTCTGGACGTGAGTTCAACTCGTCGAGGAATTGGCGTGTGTATTTCAACAAGTCCTCAGTAGTACCGCCTTTCTGGTCTTGCACGTATACTTCGAAACCACTGTTTACTCCATAGCCAGGAATCATCGGACGGGTAAAGGGCATGATGTCGGCACTCGAAATAAAAGCAGTGCGGCGGCTTATTTCCGCCATTACGGCATCGATGGCATCTTCCTTATCGGGACGCTCGCTCCAATCTTTCAGTCGGATCGTGAACATACCGTTGCAGGCTCCCTGGCCACTTAACATGGAGTTACCGGTAGTATTGGATTGAATCTCAATTTGGGGAATGGTGCGCAGGCAGCTATCCACCTGTACCATCACTTTACGGGTTTCCTGTACGCTATTGCCCGGCGAAGTACGCACGTCTATGAAGACAGTTCCCATATCCTCGTTGGGCACCAGACCGGTCTTGGTAGTCATCATCAACAGGGCGAATCCGCCACAGGCTATCACGAGTAGGGTAGCGGCCAGCCATTTGCGTTTGAGCATGAACACTACACCTACCTTATACTTCATGACCAGCCGGTGGAAGGCTGTATCGAAGGCAATGTGAAAACGGGATGAAAAGCTCAGCTTGCCACCATCTCCGGCCGTTTGGTGAGGTGTCATGATAAGAGCACAGAGGGCTGGGCTTAATGTCAGTGCATTGAGCAACGAGATAGCTACGGCGGCGGCCATTGTCAATCCGAATTGGGTGTAGAATGTTCCGGTTGTTCCACCGATAAAACTTACGGGGATGAACACGGCCATGAATACAAAGGTAGTGGTGACCAGAGCTGAGGTAATGCCATCCATGGCATCGACGGTGGCCAGATAGGCCGATTTATATCCTTCGTCGAACTTGGCTTGCACCGCCTCGACCACAACAATGGCATCGTCTACCACGGTACCGATTACCAATACAAGGGCAAATAAGGTAAGCATGTTCAGACTGAAGCCGGCCAATGACAGAAACGCAAAGGTTCCCACCAGTGATACGATGATGGATAGGGTCGGGATAAATGTGGATCGCAGGTTTTGTAAAAACACATATACCACCAGCACTACCAGGATAATGGCTTCAATGAGGGTTTTGATAACGCTTTTTATAGAGGCATCTAGAAAGTCTTTCGTACTCATCAGGTTGACAATCTTGATACCTTTGGGTAAGGTTTTGGATATCTCCTCTATGGTACGGTCTATCTCTTCAATGATTTCATTGGCATTGGAGCCTGAGGTTTGGGCTATCATGATGTTGCATCCCGGATGTCCGTTCACTTCGCCAATATAATCATAAGCACGTGTACCCAGTTCGATGGTAGCTACATCTTTCAAACGGAGCACTTCACCGTTGGGGAGCGATTTGATGACCATGTTTTCATAGTCCACCTCATTTTCGTAGCGACCGCGGTACTTCAATACATATTGGAATGTATTCTTGGCTTCGGCTCCCAGTGTACCGGTAGCGGCTTCTACGTTCTGTTCGTCAAGCACGGTGCTTATGTCTGAAGGCACAAGGGCGTATTTCTGCATTTTACTCGGGTCGAGCCAGATACGCATGGAGTATTCGTAGCCGAAGACGTTTACCTCGCCCACACCGGCAATACGCGAGAGACGCGGCTCGATGTTGATTTTCATGTAATTGGTGAGGAAAGCCTCATCAAACGAATCGTCGGGACTATAAACGGCCAGCTGCTTGATGTTGCTGGTTTGTCGCTTGCGTACGGTAATACCGCTTTTGGTAACTTCGGCAGGTAGTAAGCCCTCGGCGGTAGCGATTCGGTTCTGCACGTTTACGGTAGCCATGTCGGGGTCGGTTCCCTGACGGAAATAGACTGTAATTCTGGCCGAGCCGTTGTTGGATGCGGTAGAGGTCATATACATCATGTTTTCCACACCGTTGAGGGCTTCTTCCAGCGGAACGACCACACTTTTCAATACCGTTTCGGCATTGGCACCCGTATAGGTGGCCGATACGCTGACCGTAGGTGGCGCAATTTCGGGAAATTGTTCGATGGGGAGTTGTGACAGGCTAATGAATCCCAGTATCAGGATAAGTACCGAGATGACGCCGGCCAGAATGGGGCGGTCGATAAATGTTCTTATCTTCATGGCTGTCGGTTATTTTTGGGTTTCAGAAGCAGGGTGTGTATTATCGGTGTTGACGGGAGTGCCTTCGCGCATCAGGCCGGCACCTTTAGCTATGATGACATCTCCTGTCTTTAGTCCGGAAAGTACAATGTAGTTTTGTCCGTCATTGTATTTGTAAACGGTGATGGGAGTCGATTGGGTCTTTCCGTCAACCACCTTCCAGGCAAATACACGGTTTTGCAACTCGTATGTGGCGCTTTGTGGAATGGCTATGCAATTTTTGTGTTCGGTAGGAACGGAAATGATTCCGCTACCTCCGTTGCGTAGCAAGTGACTCTGGTTGGGGAAGACGGCCCGTATCGACACTCCACCGGTACTTTCGTCCACGGTTCCGCTGATGGCATCGATGTGTCCGGGTTCGGCATAGGTATTCCCGTTGCTCATGGTGAGGGCAACGGCCGGCATTTTCCGGCAGGCTTCTTCCAGAGAGCCATATTGCTGGATGAGGTCGAGCATCTGGCTTTCGGCCATCGAAAAGTAGGCATAGATTTCTGCATCGTCCGATACGGTGACGAGAGGTTCAGAAATGCTACTGTCCACCAGCGCGCCAACACGATAGGGAATCATGCTGGCAACGCCGTTTACTGGACTTTTTACTTCGGTATAGGAGAGGTTGTTACGTGCATTGGTCTCTTCGGCTTTGGCTTGTGCAAGAGCAGCTTCGGCTTCGAGCAACTGGTTGCGGGCTGTTTGCCGGTCAAAATCGGATACGACTTGTGCTTTATAGAGTTCTTCCTTGCTGTTAGCCGTTAACCGGGCGGTTTGTAGTTTGGCTTCGGCACTCTTTACATTGGCCAGGGCTGTTTCCAAAGCTGCCTTGTAGGGTACCTGGTCGATAATGAATAGTACCTGCCCTTGGCTTACCACGTCGCCTTCGTTGATACAGATGCGGGTGATGGTTCCGCTTACCTGTGGACGTACTTCTACGGCTTGCCGTCCGCGTAAGGTGGCTGGATAGGTAGATTGTAGTGTCTGGTTAGTAGTGCTTACGGTCAGTGTCTTGTACTTTTCGCCGGGCATTTCCTGCTTTTGCCCGTTACAGGCGGTTAGTAGCGGAAAGCAGCATAGCATGAGAAAAAAACTTGTTTTCATGTTCTTATTTGTCAGATGTTTGTTAATAATTTCTATTCGGAGAAGGAAAACTCTGTATGCAAACTTACGCAGAACTGTATATAAAATGGAATGTGTGGTGACGAACAGACCGGATGTGGTGATGAACACCTGTTGCAGCATATCCGTTGGGATGGTAAAATGTCCTATCTTTGCATAAGAAATTTAATGTGTATGAAAAATAATCGGATAGCTCTTTATATTGACTTGCTTTTTTGCCTGGTATTCATGCCATTGGTCATTACCTTGTTGCCGGTTGATCGTTGGATTGTTACGAATACGGCTTTTCTTGCTACACTGGTGGCTTATGTCTATGGCCTTTACTTTGTGTATCGTTGTGCGTGTTTGCCTAAGTTGTTTATGCAAAAGAAATATGTGCATATAGTTTTGCTATTAGCTGTACTTATATGTGTTACACAATTGTTTACGCATTTCCCTATGCCTCCAGAGCATGTCACGGGTGATGTCAGGCAGATGCAGGGCAAGTTGGGTATACGTACGCAGACCATTTGGTTCCTGTTTCTGATGGTGACAGGCTTTTCGTTGGCCATTGAGCTGACTTTTGAATTGTTTCGCCAGATACTTTCGCGTCAGGAGGTTGAGGCCGAAAAGAACAAGGCGGAACTGGCCCTTTACAAGGCGCAAATCAATCCGCATTTCCTGTTCAATACGCTCAATACGCTTTATGCATTGGTGTTGTCAGGTTCGGACAAGACTGAGTCGGCCTTTGTAAAATTCTCCGGCATTTTACGTTATATGTATTCGCAGAGTGGTTCCGAACTGATTCCTGCCGAACGGGAACTGGATTACATCTGTCAATATGTAGACTTGCAAAAGTTGAGGCTTAATCGCCATACTCAGGTAGATCTGACACTGGAGGTATCCGACAGGCAGGTGCTTATTCCGCCTATGATATTGATTACGTTTGTAGAGAACGCTTTTAAGTACGGTACTTCATCCGATACCGATTGCACAATTCGCATCAAAATTTGTGTGGACGATGCGCATTTGCATCTGGAGACAGAGAATGCCGTGATGCGACGGCGCGAGGACGGGAATCAGGGTATCGGCATTGCCAATTGCCGGAAACGCCTGGAATTGCTTTATCCGGGACATTACGACCTGCATACCGGAGAGGTGGACGGAATATACAAGATTCTTTTAAACATCAGCTTGCGATGAAGAACATTACCTGTATAGCGATAGACGATGAACCGATGGCTTTGCTTGTCATCGAGCAGTTTTGCCGGCGTAAGGGTGGATTGGAACTTACTACTTTCAGTGAGCCACGTGTAGGTTTGGAAGAAATACGTCGCCGCAAACCCGACCTTGTGTTTCTGGATATCCAGATGAATAGTATTAGCGGTCTGGAGATTGCCGATACGTTGCCGGGCGAGTGTTGTTTTATTTTTACTACGGCCTATGCAGAGTATGCTCTCGACGGCTTCAACCTCGATGCCGTTGATTTCCTGCACAAGCCTTTTTCATACGAACGCTTTGAAGTGGCGGTGGAGAAAGCCATGCGCCGTATCAATGCCCATAGGCCGTCGGCTTCCGAATCTCTGGTGGTAAAACAGGAGTATAACAATGTAAGTATCTTGCTGGATGATATTCTCTATATAGAAGCTTTGGGCAATTACGTCAAGATTGTCCGTGTTTCGGGCGGACATGTGCTGACACGCACCAATCTGAAGTCCATTATGGATTTGCTGCCGGTGGGCCGTTTCCTGCGCATCCATCGTTCGTATGTGGTAGCCGTGGGCGCTGTGGTATCATTTACCCGCTCAAAGGTTGTGCTGAAAGGGCATGACGAAGGCTTTCCTGTGGGAGCGCAATATGCTTCTCAGGTGATAGAGGCGTTGGGAGGCTGAAGCCTTTAGGTATGCATACGGCTCATATTGCCCTGCTCACTGATGAGCAGAAGGCTGCATTCGAGCAAATGAAAAAGGACCGTCCGCAACGGAAGCGGTAAGCGTAGCTTGTGGGTGAGGGGAAGACTCCCCATAGATTCGTCTTGTAAACGGCAGGTTTCAAAAGTTGCTTCGACAACGAAACCTGTTGTTTCAATTTGTGTTTCATACAACGAAACCGTTGGTTTCGTAAAGGGAAACTGCTGGATTCATTTAGGGAAACCATCGGTTTCGTAATACGAAACTACCGGTTTCATGCGATGAAACTTTCCTGAAACCCGTTAAAGGGGACTGTCTATTGGCGAAAGAGGGTAGAGGCAGCCGTTTTCAGAACCATTGATAGTCGTCGGTATAGTACTCGAAGGCCGGTTCTTCTTCCACGTGGTGTTTCCGGAAAACACGGCGCAGGTACTCCTGTTCGTCGGGCTTGATGCTGTATTCCTTACGTTGCATGCGGTAGTAATGCGTCTTGCCAAAGTGGGCGATGACTTCCTTGCGCATGGCCACGGCTTCCTTGTGGGGGACGTGGTCGAACAGCTCCTTTACGCCCCAAGCTATACGTACTTTGATGATGGGCATGAAGTGCGGGCATTCTCCCTCGGCCGGGATGTTGCGGGGATTGACGATGTTCACGTAGCGCACTTCGGCCGGGATATTCTCGGCAGCCAGATGGCGCAGGCATTCGGCGGAACGGGGACAACTGTTGTTAAAGCAATGTACAAAGGTGCGGGGCACGCGGGTGTAGTCAAAAGGGGTGGTGTCTGTCATGGCTGTTGTTGTTTTGTTGAAATTGTGAGCGATATCAATTTCTTTTATGTTCTTTGTTGCGCAAATGTATAAAATAAAAATGTAAGACAACTTATGGATTCCTTAATTCCCATTTGAAATGTGGACTCAATATTTGATTCTGCAATTATATTTCACTAGAACTTCTTCTTTTATAATTTTAAATCGTCCAATTCGTTTTTTCCACTTGTTATATTTCCCTTGCCAGGTGAGCCGTATTAAGCCCCGCCATGCGTCAAACCAGCAATGGACAACGATGGCTTTGTTTCCTGTTAAATTAACGGTAGGAAGTGAATAGGCTTCTTTGCATGCTTCTATCAGTTTCTCCAAAGTCGAATTGGTTTCAGAACCAGCAAGAGGATGTATCTCCTTTATTTTGTCGATGTCACCGGGTAGATTGATAAACAGCCGTTTCGCATATCCTCCGTGCCATCTCATTCCTATGATGTGATAAGTGCGTTGAAGCAGGTAGGCTTGCCAGGCAGCTTCTTTGGTAAATGGCAGGTGGATATATGAAAAAGGATTTATAGGTTTTATCTTTTTCCTGTATGTAAGTATGGAAATGCCTGCTATCTTTATAGACTTTATTGTATATCGTTTGTTCGAATTTTGGCCAAATGTAAAGAAGAGATTATTTTCTTTGTTTATACAATTTTCATCCTGCAAAGGTTCTGTATTCTTCTCTCTGACATAAAGCCATAGTACTGAATTTGTTTGTTCGCGGGGACGAAAGTCTTCAAGAACGTATTTGCTGTCCAACGTCAAATCGGGTAAATAATCCAAGAGCGGTGTCAAATCGTTCGGATTTGTCTCATAGAACAGTTTGGCATGGCTCACATAAGTATTTCCGATGTGGCCTAAAAATTGGGAAGGCATGATTAATTTTTCTTCTTGCTATGTGTACGTAAAATTATAAAAAATAGAATGATTGCTGCAATTACATCTACGATATTCCACACCGTCCTTCCTAAGGGAATTTTTATGAGAGGTTGAAATAGCACAGCCAAGGCCCCCCATGTTAGTGCAAGATTTTCTTTCTTTTCTAAATAGTATTGATAGGTCATTATGCCAAAAACAACGGCACTGCCATAACGTACTAATATGTAATACCCATAAGGCATCGGTGCCAGGCATAATAGTAATGCGATGGCTAAGATGAATTGTAATGTTAACATAGAATCAATAGTAAAACTGAATAAGCAAAATGTTTATTCTTGGTTTTATTTTTTTTCTTGATATATAATACAGTACAATGAATAAGAGACTGCAAAAGAGAAATCCTGTCAATGCTTTGTTGTCTTTATCGGAAGAGACATTTCGTTTTTCCTTTTTGTAAGTAGAAGTATTATCATTGAATTCTCTTTTTACTTTTTTATTGATCCATTGAAAGGACGCCATTACTTTTTTGAAATCATTTTCCCATATTTCTTTTTCTGCTTCACGATAAGATAAAACAAAAGTGACGAATTCATCATTGTTATATATGAATTGGTATTGAACCCTCACCGGAGGGTTATTTCTGTACCCTTTCCTTCTGTATTCTGCTATAATTCCCGAAAATTGCGTGTTGTTTTCATATCGGATGCTTTCAATTGAAATTAATCGTTCGGCTGCATCAGATTCATCTAATGAAGTTTGTTATATTCATTTTTTTTTGTTTTATAGTTTTAGCGATTCTATTTGTGCTTTGATATGTGATTTGTGTTTTTTTAGGTTGATCTTGTATAATAGTATCTAGTGCCTTATGAATATCTTTCACCTGTTTTGCGGGTGCTATTTGAGCGTCTCCACTATTCTCTATTTTTTTACAAAAGAGGACTTCTGTAGTTGTATAACTAAAATACACCATACACAAAAAGAAAAGAAACACTCCTAATATTGTTGGTAAGGCATTTATATAGATTCCGTATATAAAAAGGTATGTAGAGTATGCTATAATAAGAGAAGCAACAATAGATAAGAATGAAAAGAATCCCAATACGCATATATTATAAAAAATGGCTCCTGATATACCTAAGGGACTATTTATAAATTTGTTTGTCCATTTGTTGAGAAATGAAACAATATAAGTAGAAAAGCCTTTGGTTGTGTTTACTTTATATGTAACTAATAAACTCATTAGTATAATAGCTAATATTGTTATCCAATTTATTTGTGTATATTTCGGATTATCAAAACTCAATAAATATGGTTTGAGTACATCATTGACAAAAAATATGCAAAATCCGACAGATACTCCCCAAAAAATGAATTTATAATAGGTCATGCCAATAGTTTTCTTTTTAGAGGGAATATATTCCGTCTGACATACTAGATTAGTACTCTTGGGGTTAGTATCAGTCTGTTCATTTGTAGTACTATTCTCTTTTGTATAAAAATCTGTAATATTAGGTATTTCTTCACAAATTTGTTGATGATATTCTTTCATTGGTTCACTGCCATATTTATTAAGTCCTTTATTACCATTAGCAATTAAAAGCCATAAGACATAAAATGGGATTAATATATAGAAACCATTATTACCAATATCGTGGCATCGTTTAATAGATTGGGCTATCCAAAACCATAAATAAGTAAGGACCAATAAGCTATCTAGAATAGGTATTAGAAGCTCTGACAAATAATAAAACGCACAACAAAGAATAACTGATAAGATGTATTCTCTCCTTCCAATTCTTCCTCGAAAAGAAAAAGGGCGATGGAATAGTTTCTCATTATTGATGGGAGGATTTTTCTTTAGTTCAGACGCTTTTTCTATTAATCGATAATCCGATTTATAATGTTCGCAATGCTGGTCTGTGTAAGGCATTTTGCATTTAAAATGATGACAATAAACAGAATTCGCCTCACTTGGCAAGGCATCGTGATACATGCAAAAATTACATTCTTTTATATTGGGCATAGCCGTCTTCTCATCTTATCAGTTCCTATAAGACTTTTATAAACATATAAGCGTGGAACTGTAAGCATATCTTAGATGGAAGTCTTGAGTAAATTTAATGAACAGTTGTAATAATAGCAGCACACGCTATAACATGAAAACCACTATGCTATCCTTGCTCATTTGAAAAGTTGACAGATTTTCATCTACGAGATAAGCATAACGCTTCTTTTGTTTATTTTTTATGTATAGGAAAAAAGGATACTTTCTTATTTCCGTTGACAAAGATAAATATTTATTTTATTATTTCTGTTATTTGAAAGAAATATTGTGTTTCAATGAGTTATATAAAACAAGAAGAGGTAATTCACTCTCGTAAATCGTGAACCACCTCTTCAATTGAATTATTTGCTGAAGCAATTATTTGCGATAGCTTTCCAGCTCTTCAGCCTTGAACTTGCGGATGAAGTTGAAATGCTTCTCTACTTCGGCCTCGGCATAATTCACATATACTTGTGCCGACTGTGCGAAGAGTTCGGGAGCCTTCGTGGCATCCTGGATGATGAGCTGCGACATGACGCAATCGGCAGCCATTTCGTAAAGGCGGCGTGCGGTGAAGTCGAGCAACTCCTGGTTCTGGGCTTCCTTCACGGCGTTGGTGCAAGCTTCGAGTTTGTTGGTCATTTCCTTTACGCGGTCCATCAGCGGTTGCATGGCCTCGCTGCAAGGTATTTGCTCGTACTCACGCAAGATGGAGGCGTATGTACCGTTGGTCACATAGCGGATGGCGGCTACCGTCTGAAGCTGGGTAGTACCTTCGTAGATGCTTGTGATGCGGGCGTCGCGGTAGATGCGCTGGCAGGCATATTCCA
>ERZ779669.644-NODE-644-length-19996-cov-1.966000_pt1 | contig 19996 bp, 20 predicted proteins | sample MGYA00511372_ERZ779669 | MGnify/ENA primary metagenome ERZ779669 (study PRJEB29588, sample SAMEA1967891) | human gut metagenome | biome: human gut; feature: human-associated habitat; material: faeces | place: Denmark | collected 2008/2010 ... | reverse complement strand
AATAACTTCATCACTTGTTGCGCCAAATGTATATATATTATCTTTACCTACAAGCTCTGCAATCTCAACATTAGCACCATCCATTGTTCCTAATGTCACAGCACCGTTAAGCATGAATTTCATGTTGCCTGTTCCTGATGCTTCTTTAGATGCAAGTGATATCTGCTCTGATATATCACATGCAGGAATCAGCTTCTCTGCCAGTGTTACATTGTAGTTCTGGACAAGCACAACCTTAAGGTAAGGACTTACATCTTTATCGGCCTCAATAACCTTACTCAATGTAAGTATCAGATGAATTATATCCTTCGCAATTGTGTATGCAGGTGCAGCCTTTGCGCCAAATATCACTGTAACAGGAGTCTTTGGAATGTTGCCTGCCTTGATGTCAAAATATTTATATATTATATACAGTGCGTTCATCTGCTGTCTTTTATACTCATGCAGTCGCTTTATCTGTATATCGTATATTGACTGTGGATTAATCTCTATTCCCTGTGTCTGCTTAAGGTATTCTGCAAGATTTCTCTTGTTGTCTGTCTTAATCTCAAGAAGATTATCGTAAACATTTTTATCACCGGCAAACTTTAAAAGGTCTTTTAACTTTTCTGCGTCATGTCTGTATTCACTTCCGATAAGTGTCTCAATGTATTTCGCAAGTCCATTATTACAGTGGATAAGCCACCTTCTGAATGTGATTCCGTTAGTTTTGTTATTGAACTTCTCTGGATATATCCTGTAGAAATTATTAAGCTCTGTATTCTCTAATATCTCAGTATGAAGCTTTGCTACTCCGTTGACGCTCATTCCATAATGAATATCGATGTGTGCCATGTGAACGAGATTATTATCGTCAATTATATACACTGATTTATCTGTGTACTTCTTGCGCACTCTTCTGTCAAGTTCTTTTATAATCGGCATAAGCTGTGGCACAACCCTGTTAAGATAATCCACAGGCCATTTTTCAAGGGCTTCGGCAAGGATTGTGTGATTAGTATACGCACAGCTTTTTGATACAATATCAATTGCTTCGTCCATTGTTATCGGACTTCCATCTATATCTCCATTTTCTGTAAGAAGTCTTATAAGCTCCGGGATTACCATTGTCGGATGCGTATCGTTAATCTGGATTACTGCAAGGTCTGGCAGATTCTTAAATGTTTTTCCGGTGTTAATACATTTGTCCCTGCACTCGTCTAATATAAGCCTTGCTCCATTGCTTACCATGAAATACTGCTGATAGATTCTAAGAAGCCTTCCCTGTTCGTCACTGTCATCAGGATAAAGAAACAGTGTAAGGTTCTTGGCAATATCTGACTTATCAAAGTCTATGCTGTCACCTTTTACGATGCTCTCATCAACTGTCTCCACATCAAACAGATGAAGCTTATTCGTTCTCTTTTCTCCGTACACATTGATATCATACATTCTTGAAACCACACTGATTTCTCCGAAATTGATAGTGTATGCCACATCTGTCGGAACAAGCCAGCTGTCCTTACCAATCCATGGATTAGGCACTTCCTTCTGCTTCCCATTCTCAAACACCTGCTTAAAAAGTCCAAGATGATAATTAAGTCCGATTCCGTCACCATTAAGACCAAGGTTAGCAATTGAATCAAGGAAGCATGCTGCAAGTCTTCCAAGTCCGCCATTACCAAGTGACGGCTCTACTTCCAGTTCTTCAATATCTGAAAGATTCTTTCCTGCCTGTGTAAGTTCTTCCTTAACTTCATCATAGATTCCTAAATTAATAAGATTATTGGATAAAAGCTTTCCTATAAGGAACTCTGCAGAAATGTAGTATACCTTTCTGCCATTGTCTTTCACTATTCTATCACGTCCCTTTTGTGCAACCAGCTTCATAAGTGCATGAAAGCACTCCTCGTTGCTGCATAAGTGCAAGTCTTTTCCATATTCTTCCAAACATATAGTGTTAAGCATATCGTTGCCCTCCATTCTTGTATTTATATTTTATTATAGGGTTGCTGGAAAAATTCTCTTGCTTTATAATGGGATAAACTTGTACTATTCTATCATATTTAAGGAGAACCTTATGAATATAACAGATTACGAACCACTGAAAGAAACCAAGTCTCATTTTGATTCAGATTTTTTATATAACACTTACCTATGCTCTATACCGCTTGATTTTGCGGAAGTTCCGCTTCACTGGCATAATGAGATGGAGCTTATATACATCAAGAAGGGACGCATGATCGTAAGCGTTGACCTTGAGTATTCTGTTGTAAATGCTGGAGATATTGTTGTTGTCATGCCTGGACATATCCATTCTATCATCCAGAACGAAAGTGATTCATGCGAATACGAAAATATTCTTTTTAATCTTGATATGCTTGTTAGCAGGCAGTGTGATTATGATACCGTAAGCTTTTTTAACGGAATTGCCGGCTTTAATGGGTATTGCCCTCCTGTTATCAGTAAAACTGCGCCACACTATTCTGATTTAATTCATTATATTGATGAAGCTGATAATATATGCAAGTATTTCCCTGACGGGTACAGGCTGAAAATCCGTGCATGTCTTTTTAATTTCTTTTTTGAGCTTAATGCACATTTTTACACGCATACGGATATGCCTGTACACTTGTCTGATGATAAGATGGATAAGCTGAAACTGGTACTTAATTATATTGAAAAGAACTTCGCGCGTGCAATATCCATTGAAGAGATTGCGCAGTGGTGTCATTTCAGCCAGTCGCATTTTATGAAGTTTTTTAAGAACTGCACCGGCACATCTTTTATCACTTACTTAAACGACTACCGGCTTATTATTGCTGCAAGAATATTAAAAACCACAACCCAGCCGGTTATTATAGTGGCTTCGGATTGTGGTTTTGATAATATATCTTACTTTAATAGAAAATTCAAAGAAAAATATGGTGTTTCTCCGAGGGAATTCAGGAAATAAGGTGTTATTAATATAATCTGTTTTTTACATATTCTTCAAATCTTGGCAGTGCCATTGCTATTTTTCCATACTGTCTTGTATCTATAACGCCCTTTCGCTTTAAACGGTCACGGTACACAGAGAATAATTCTGGCTTCATGTCAAGCTTTTCACGAATATCTTTTACTGACTGATAACCGCTCTCAGATATAACGCTAAGTATTTCCTTATCTTTAGATGATAACTCTGCCCATATCTTACTGTATACATATTCATCTAAATACTGATCATACTCTGGCATAATATCTTCAAGTGTATGATCTTTTCTATTATCCCAGTAAAGATATCCAAGCACCTGAAACGCAAATGGATATCCTCTTGTAAGAAGTGTCATCTTGTCAGCCATTTCATCATTAATATCAAATATTCTCATGTAATGGCTTTTAATAGCTGTATAATTAAGCGGCTCTAATATAATCTTAGGTGCTCTGTATAAAAATGTAAGTGACTTTTCATTCTGTAAATCATATATATTCTCATACAATCCTGTCATCAAAAGATATATAGGATATTCTTCTCTTAAAAATATCTGAAATGAACTTGCAAATATTTTAATATTCTCTGAATTAATAACCTCATCAATTGTTATAAGAAGCCTTTTCCCCAGACGTTTTATGTGAGAAAGCATTATCTCAATAACATTTTCAATATCAGTAACAGGAACAGCATTCTCTACTGTTACCCCCAGTCCAAATACTGAAAAGTCAAGCTTTGCTTTAACAAATACTGCATGCATTTCTGGAATTGCATATATCTTTGCTGCCAGACTCTGTAAAAGATCACGGTTAGGATTAAGCTCAACTACTATCCATTCATCTGACCGTTTTCGTATCTCTGACGCAATGTTAGTCATCATTACAGTTTTTCCTGAACCTCTTACTCCTGTAATCATATATATCTGATTAGGCGATTCTTCCGCTGTAAAATCTCCAATTATTCTCTCTGTCTGTGCAATTCTCGAAATATACTGCACTGGTTTTTTCCCAAATGATAATGTAAACGGATTATTCATGCGCAGCCTCCTATATAAGTTTATATAACCTTTTATAACTTTTTGTTTGTTTTATAATTTTATATAAGTTTTTATAACTTTTTATTTATTATATAACCTTTTATAACTTTTATCAATTGCAAAATAAAAAATCCTGCTCTCTGGCAGCCCAAACCACCTGAAAGCAGGATTAACATTTTAATTATTAACACATTACATTAAGCCTTGTGCTCTGTTGTAAGCATTACATATCTTATTAGAATTCTTGATAAGAATATGCATTGCAACAAATGGTCCAATTCCACAGATAAAAGCACCAAATATCTGCCATAAAAGAACAGTTGTACCATTCTCCTGGATTGAAAGTCCATAACGAGGTCCGTTAGCTGCAAGTCTGTTACCAAGATTATAGTACCAGAACCATGCATATATACCACATGTTATGAGTGATAAAAGAACAAATGCAACAAGCCCTGATGTATTCTCTCCATCTCCATCACATGCAATATTAACATCATGTGCCATCTTGTAAATGAAATAATAGCTGTATATTCCACATGTGATAATTGAAAGAATTATGTATGAAGCAAGACCTCTGTCATCCTTTAATCTTGTACCTGAGTATGGTGGGATTGTGCCATTATTATAACCATTGCTGTAATTCTGATTAGCATTGTAACCCTGATTATAATTCTGGTTATTGCTGTTCCCATTGAAACTCTGCTTTACTTCATCAAAAGCACTTCCTAACTCTTTCTCAACCTTATTGAATACCTGACCTGCCTGACCAGCAATATCCTGCTCTGGTGAACAATTTGCTCCACAATATGGGCAGAACTTTGTTGAATCCGGAATCTGTTTTCCACATTTTGTACAAAACATATTAATTCTCTCCCCTTCATAAATTTAGTTTCTGAATGATACGGAATAGGATATTGTTCTGTGGCTCAAAAACCACTACATTGCCATCTCCAATAAACATTCTATACAAGTAAACTATAACAAATGCCCCTGCTATTGTAAACATAAAAATTTTATAAAATTTAATATTTATTTTAGATTTAAAAAGCATAGCTATCACAACAACTGGCGGCAGAAAAAAAAGTGGATGATACATGAACGCATCATGAATATTAAAATGCAGTAAAGATATCCATGCCCTTGACATTCCACAGCCTGCACATGATATTCCTGTTATGTATTTTATAGGGCATGTAACCCCGAAGCTTTCTAGTATCACATACAGCACAACAACTGCCGCAACTGATGTTATCACTTCTATTCTTCTATGCGATTTTCTTTTATATGCATTGCCTCCGCTCATTATTCCCCCTGATAATGCTTTTTATTACATTATAATCTCTCCTGCAAGCAATGCAAGACAAGGAAGCGTAATTATGCTAATCAATGTAGACAAAGTAACTGCACCAACTGCGAGCTTCTGGTCGTGACCGAACTTAATTGCAAAAAGTGTTGTAATAGCTGCACACGGGCATGCCTCAAGTATAATTGTAATAACAGCAACCATTCCACGGGCATGTATCAGATACATAACCAGAGTACAGATTACCGGTATAATAAACATCCTGAGAATAACCGTAAAATACACTCTTTTATCCTTTAAGATACTCAATAATGGGAACTGTGAAATAGTAATTCCTGTTATTATCATAGACAGCGGAGTATTCATGCCTCCGACAACATTAAATGTATCCTTTAAAACATCCGCAACCGGAATTCTTACAAGGAATATGACAAGACCGACCGCAACCGATATAATTGGTGGGCATGTAACAATCTTCTTTAAAAGTTCCTTGAAACTCATACTCTCTGAAACATACACAATTCCGACAGTCCATAAAAGAATATTGAATACAGTAACATATACGCTCGCATACAGTACACCTTCTGAACCGTACATTGCCTGAATAAGTGGAAATCCCATATAAGCCGCATTAGAAAATGTAGTTGCAAATCTTATAATGCCGCGCACTTCCTTTTTCATCAAAAATGTTATGCCAATCGATAAAGCCATTCCTATGCATATAGTAAGTATGCTGTAAAAAAGCATTCTGCCCATATTCTTAAGAATCTCGGCATTGTATCCTGACATGTAAGATAAATGGAACAACAAAATATATAAGAAGGTTAGAAAGCATCCCCTTTCCTTCTTCGTTAACCATCTTAATCTTTCCTATAACAACTCCACACAGTATAAGTATGAATAACTCAAATACCTGCTTCGCGGTAATAAGTGCTAAATCCATAGCTCTCTTATCCTCCTTTTCATACACACAAAAAACATGTTATATATTTCGTCTTCCGAAATATATAACATGTTAATGGCAAAGTCAAGTAAAAATCTAATACTTTATCTCTGGCATAAGCTCTGCACTTATTACATTAAGCATACGTTCCATTGTCTCTAACTCTTCTTTAGAAAATCTGTCCTCAATCCTGCCCATTACAGTCCTAAGATATGTATTGCTGATATTATAATAATCTATATACTTCTGTGTTACCTCGAGATGATACTCTCTCTTGTCTTCCTCAGACTGTACTTTTTTTAAGTATCCCTTCTTAACAAGGTTATTAATCTTATACGCCGCGTTAGGAGATGATATATTTGCCATATCAGCAAACTGTGCCACAGTAGGTTTATCAAGTGCATATATTATCTCCATGCAGAAAGTTTCTACAGTTGTAAGAGATGTCTCTCTCTCCTGTAGCTTTTCAAACATTTTCTGATAAAAATGCATCTTAAACTTCGTATATACCTTACTAAAAGAATCCTGCAGCACCTTACTTTACCTCCAAAGCTTTTTTAATTGTTTATTATTATAACAATAGCTCTATTCTATTGCAAATGTAAGTTCAGCTGACACTGCAAGTTTTCCGTCAACATAAGCTTCTGCCTTTCCTACTCCCACAGGACCTTTTCTTGCTATAATCTCGCATGACAAAGAAAGCACATCCCCAGGTGTGACCTGAGCCTTAAACTTAGCATTTTTAATTCCTGCAAAAAGTGCTATATGCCCCTTATTCTTTTCTTCCGACAACAAAGCGACTGCTCCAGTCTGCGCCAGTGCCTCAATAATAAGTACTCCCGGCATTACCTTCTTCTGTGGAAAATGTCCTACAAAATGCATTTCATTGGCAGATACGCATTTAATACCACAAGCCTTCTTTCCAGGCTCACACTCCGTTATCCTGTCTACTAATAGAAATGGATATCTGTGTGGCAGAATCTGCTGTATTTCATCTGAATTAAGCTGCATGATTACACCACCTTTCTAAGAACAATCGAAGCATTATGTCCACCAAAGCCAAGTGAATTAGACATAGCATAATCAACTCTTGACTCTCTTGCCTTATTTGGAACGATATCAAGATCACAGTCATCATCCGGCACCTGATAATTAATGGTTGGTGGAATTATATTATTCTTTACAGCAAGTGCCGATATAATTGCCTCAACAGCACCACTTGCACCTAACATATGTCCTGTCATCGACTTTGTTGAGCTTACCGCAAGCTTGTACGCATGTTCTCCAAATGCCATCTTTATCGCATTAGTCTCTCCCTTATCATTAAGCTTTGTACTTGTCCCATGCGCATTAATATAATCAATATTCTCTGGTTTTATTCCTGCATCCTTAACAGCCTCAGTCATTGCCTGTGCTGCCATGCTGCCGTCTTCGAGAGGGGCTGTAACGTGATTTGCATCACATGTTGAACCATATCCTGCAATTTCACAGTATATCTTAGCGCCTCTTTTCAGTGCATGTTCATACTCTTCAAGAATAAGCACACCTGCTCCTTCTCCCATAACAAATCCGCTTCTTTCTTTATCAAACGGAATAGAAGCCCTGTTGACATCTTCTGCTTTGCTTAATGCATGCATTGATGTAAAACCACCAATTCCAAAATCAGTTATACAGCTTTCTGCACCTCCGCACACAATCACATCCTGATATCCATCCCTGATCTGTCTTAATGCATCTCCAACAGCATTGGTTCCACTGGCACATGCAGTAACAACACATGTACACATTCCATGTAGTCCGAATCTGATTGCAACATGTCCTGCCGCCATATTAGTTATCGACATTGGCACAAAATGTGGCGAAACTCTGTCATATCCTTTACTTTCGCCTCTTAAGCATTCTCTCTGTATAGTTGTAAGTCCACCAATTCCACTTGATAATATAACACCACATCTTAATGTGTCTTCTTTGCCAAAATCTATAGCTGAATCCTTCACTGCTTCATCTGCAGCAGCAAGTGCATATATCGTGAAATCGTCCATTTTTCTTAATTCTGCTTTATCAACAATACTCTCTGCGTCAAAGCCTTTTACTTCACCAGCAAGCTTGACTGCACTGTTTTCTGTATTAAAATGTGTTATCTTACCAATACCACATTTACCAGCCTTTACAGCTTCCCACATATCATTAACATTGTTTCCGACAGGAGTAACTGCTCCCATACCTGTTATTACAACTCTTCTCATATTGCCATTCCTCCGTCTACACAAAGTACCTGTCCGGTTATGTATCGTGCTCCGTCACCCGCAAGAAATGCTACTGTTTCTGCAATATCTTCCGGCTTTCCCATCTCTTTAAAAGGTATATTCTCCACCACTTTTTCTTTAACAGCATCTGACATTGCTCCGGTCATATCAGTTTCAATCATTCCCGGTGCAACCGCATTTACAGTTATATGTCTTGACGCAAGCTCTCTTGCAAGCGACTTCGTCATACCAATAACACCTGCTTTACTTGCAGAATAATTAACCTGCCCTGCATTGCCCATAACACCAACTACAGAACTCATATTAATAATTCTTCCTGCTCTCTGTCTTAACATAAGCCTTGAAACTCCACGCATCATGTAAAATGTACCCTTTAGATTCACATCTATAACTGCATCGAAATCCTCATCCTTCATACGTCCAATAAGATTGTCCTTAGTAATTCCTGCATTATTGACAAGAATATCAATTCTTCCGCCAAGTAAATCCACAGCTTCCCTAATTAAACGCTCACATTCCTCTGAATTACTCACATCTGCCTTAATTGCATGGATTTCAATTCCATACTCTCTGCATAAATTAACTGTTTCACTGGCAGCCTCATCACCTGAACGGTAACTGAATACAATATCTGTTCCTTCACTTGCAAGCTTAACGCATATAGCCCTTCCTATTCCCCTGCTTGCACCTGTAATAAGTGCTTTTCTTCTCTCAGTCATTCCCTATCCTTTCCAAATCAATGTCAGATTTGCTTAACCAAAGCTTATATGTCCGATTTATTCAATCTATAATCTGTCATAATCTCATTAATAAGTTCCTGTACGCTCATTATCCGGTCAACTCTGTCTGCATTACTTCCTGCAAAAAACAGTCCATTATCCCAGTCACCCTTAACTGCTGCTATAAGTGCCCTGCTTATGCAATATGGTATACTGTCATCCTTCTTACATGCTGTAAGACAACCATTACATTTTCTTGCCGTGAAGGTTTCTCCTGCATCAAGCCTTTCAAGCAGTGGGCTGTTAATTGCACGTGCCGGCATTCCAACAGGACTTTTAATAATACGGATGTCTTCTCTCTTTGCATTAACAACAGCCTGTTTAAATGTATCTGAAGCATCACATTCATTGGTAGCAATGAATCTTGTCGCAATCTGTACACCTGCAGCACCTTTATTTACATAATGTGCCATATCTTTGCCATCAAACACACCTCCAGCGACAAAAACCGGGATATCCGCACCGTACTCTTCTATTACAGCAAGTACATCTGACAATATTTCATCGTTAGTCTGTGTTTTTCCCTGTGTAATATCATCTGCACCAAAGCCTAAATGTCCTCCTGCCATGCTTCCTTCAATAATGAACATATCCGGATACACATCATAATGCTTCTTATAAGTTTTCATAATTATCCTGGCAGCCCTGCCACTTGAAATAATGGGTGCTGCCAGTGTATCTGTTCCCTTAGTAAACTGTGGCAGATTAAGCGGAAGTCCTGCACCTGAGATAATAATATCTGCTCCTGCTGAAACTGCGGTCTTACAGCTTTCCTCATAATGAGAAACTGCAGTCATAATATTTACAGCTACAAGTCCCTTCTTTGTACTTTCTGCTGCAATCTGCTTAGCTCTCTTAATATGGTAATCAAGTGCCCTTAGATTCGCCTTAAAGGGGCTGCTCTTAAAATCCTGTTCATCATAACCTGCATTAACAGAACTGATAACTCCACATGCCCCATTTGCTGCGACTGCACCTGCAAGGGATGAAAGAGAAACTCCGACACCCATACCGCCCTGAATTACCGGAACATCAAGCACTTTGTCCTTAATCTGCATACAATTCCTTTCGAACAGCCTCATATTGTTCATATATTTGTTCAAATATTTTCTCAATTGGCTGTATCTTATCAATCTGGCCTGCAACCTGCCCTGCCATCAGTGAGCCATTCATTGTGTCACCGTCAAACACTGCCTTACGAAGAGAACCTAATGTATATTTCTCAAGTTCCAGCTTATCAGCACCTGCCTTCTCCTGCTTTACATACTCGCGTGACATCTCATTTTTAAGAACACGCACAGGAGTACCAGCAATTCTTCCTGTAACTATCGTGTCATTATCCTTTGCTTTAAGTATTGCCTGCTTATAATTATCATGTATAGGACACTCTGTACTTGCCAGAAGACAAGTTCCCATCTGTACACCTGCAGCACCAAGTGCAAATGCTGCTGCAAGCTGTCTGCCATCTGCAATTCCTCCGGCCGCAATAACCGGAATATTCACACTGTCAACTACCTTTGGGACAAGTGTCATAGTTGTCATCTCGCCGACATGACCACCACTTTCTGTTCCCTCTGCAACTACTGCATCAGCTCCGAAACGCTCCATTCTTATTGCAAGCGCTGCACTCGAAACAACCGGTATAACCATCATTTCGTTAGACTTCCATTTTTCCATATATTTAGCCGGACTTCCTGCTCCTGTTGTTACAATCTTTACATTTTCTTCCACAAGCAGTTCTGCCATTGCATCAGCTTCCGGATTCATAAGCATAAGATTCACACCAAATGGTTTATCCGTAAGTGTTCTGCATTTTCTTATGTTTTCACGAAGCATATCCGTGTTCATTCCACCAGCTCCTATAAGCCCCAGTCCGCCTGCATTACTAACTGCAGCTGCAAATTCTCCTGTTGCAATATTAGCCATTCCGCCCTGTATAAACGGATATTTTATTCCTAACATCTTATCTAATCTCATTATGCTGCTCCTTATTATGTCTCTATCAAAGCACTGCTCCAGCTAAGCCCCGCCCCAAAGCCCGCAAGAATCAGCTTTCTGCCTTTGTCAAAGCATCCGCTTTGTGCTAACTCATCTAGTGCTATTGGGATACTTGCCGCTGATGTATTACCGTATTCCGCTATATTTATATAGAACTTATCTTCATGTCCCGGATATTTTTTCTTTACATGATTGATAATTCTTTCATTAGCCTGATGGCACACAATATAATCTATGTCATCAAGTGTCATGTCCGATTTTTTCAATATTTCATCAATTCCCTGTTTAAGAACATCAACTGCAAAACGGAACACCGCATTTCCATTCATCTTTACATATGCATCCTGTGCACCTATACCTCTGCATACAAGTACATCAGTATCGCCTCTTGTGTAATTAATCTGTCTATACATATTGTCAGCCGCTTTTATAAGAACTGCACCTGCACCATCTCCAAAAAGCACGCATGTTGAGCGGTCTGTATAATCTAATATCTTAGACATCTGTTCACTGCCTATAAGCAGTATGTATTTATAATCAGTGCTGTTAAACAGTGCCTGTCCAACATTTAATGCATGCAGAAAACCTGTACATGCACTGCTTAAATCAAATGCAAGTACATTCTCTGCCAATCCGAGTTCCTTCTGTACAATTGCTGCAGTAGATGGAAATGCATTATCAGCCGTTGAAGTTGCAACTATAACTGCACCTATTTCTGCAATATCCACACCTGATGCTTCTACCGCTTCATATGCTGCTCTGACTGCAAGTGATGTAGTATTTTCCTGTGTACATCTGTATCTTTTCTTAATACCTGTTCTTGTTGTTATCCATTCATCATTTGTATCAACAATCCGGCTTAAGTCATCATTCGTAATTATCTCTTCTGGGAGTGCTTTCCCTGTGGACACTATCTGAATGCCTTTCACTTTATCTCTCCCCTGTCTATATTCCTGAATTTGTCATATCTTGAATTAACAAGCTCTTTTGATTTCATCCTGCCAAGAATTCCGAGTTCTTTTTCTAACATTCTTGCTATATCTGAAAAACACCTGTCTCCTTCTGCAATTACACCATCAACGAGTCCGGCAGTAAAAAGCTCCTGTGCAGTAAGCTTCATTATCTCACTTGCCTGTGGTGCTTTCTTAGCATCCTTATATATTATTGACGCAAAACCTTCCGGAGACAGAATCGAATATACTGCATTTTCCATCATGCAGACTTCATTTCCAACTGCCAGTGCCAATGCACCGCCACTTCCGCCTTCACCTGTGATTACTGATATAACAGGTACTGTAAGCTTAAGCATTGCTGCTATACTTCCCGCAATCGCATTACTCTGTCCGTTGCTTTCTGCTTCCATGCCTGGATATGCACCTGGCGTGTCAACAAATGTTATGACAGGTCTCCTGAATTTTTCAGCCTGTTTCATAACACGGACTGCTTTTCTATACCCTTCAGGTGATGCCATTCCGAAGTTATATCTTATATTCTCTTCTATATTCTTTCCTTTACGGTTTCCAATAACAGTTACCGTTTTTCCATTAAATGAAGCAATTCCTGCAACAAGGCTTTTATCATCTTTATAGTATCTGTCACCATGCATTTCTATAAAATCATCGAAAAGCACTTCTATGTATTTCATAATATCCGGACGGTCACTTTTTCTGGCTGCAAGGACTTTCTCATATGGTGTTAAAACATTTTCACTGCTCATGCTTCTCCTCCGGTATTCACATGCATTTTCAATATCTTTGATAAAGTCTGCTTCATATCTTTTCTGTCAACTATCATATCTATCATGCCATGTTCTAGCAGAAACTCTGAGTGCTGGAAGCCTTCCGGCAGCTTCTGTCCGATAGTCTGGTCAATAACTCTTGGCCCGGCAAAGCATATAAGTGCTCCTGGTTCAGCAATTATAATGTCACCAAGACTTGCAAAGCTTGCGCTCACACCACCTGTTGTCGGATTAGTGAGATATGATATAAATAATCCACCAGCATCCTTGAACTTTTCAATTGCCGCTGTTGTCTTTGCCATCTGCATAAGCGAGAAAAGACCTTCCTGCATTCTCGCTCCACCGCTTGCAGCGAATATTATAAGTGGCAGTTTTCTTTTCATTGCATATTCTGTGAGTCTTGTAATCTTTTCACCTACCGCAATTCCCATGCTTCCCATAAGAAATCTTTTATCCATAACTGCAACAGCTGTTTTGACTCCGCCAATTCGGCATGTTCCAGTAACTACTGCATCCTGCTGGCCTGTCTTTAATCTGTTTGCTTCAACCTTTTTCTCATATCCCGGAAAGCTGTTTGGATTGCCTGTCTTAACCTGTGCATACAATTCCCTGAAACTTTTGTCATCACTTATAAGTGCAATTCTTCTTGATGGTGTAAGGCTTCCGTCTGCCTGTTCCTCACTATCCCTTAATCTGTTGATAGTACCCCACCTTTTCTTACGCTTTAAGAAAATGTCATTGATATTCATTTAACTGTAATTCCTTCCTTAAGCCACTTTTCAATTTCGGTATGATTCTTCTCCCAGAAACCTGTATTGTAATTTCCTCTTATAAAATCCTTATGATATGTAAGAAGATGCATGAACTCTCTGTTAGTCTTAACTCCTTCAATTATCAGTTCCTCAAGAGCTCTTTTTAATCGTCTTACCGCCTCAAGTCTGCTGCTTCCAGTCACTATAATCTTGGCAATCATTGAATCATAAAACGGACTCACTTCATAACCTTCAAAAAGATGGCTCTCAACTCTTACTCCATAACCATCTGGAAAATGTAAGAATTTAATAACTCCCGGTGTAGCCGCATTTATTCTGCACTCAATTGCATGCCCATTGACACATGCTTCTTCCTGAGTGATATTAAGCTTCATTCCGGCAGCTATTCTTATCTGTTCTCTTATAAGGTCAATTCCTGTAACCTGCTCAGTTACCGGATGTTCAACCTGTATTCTCGTGTTCATCTCTATAAAATAGTAGTCACCCTGTTCATTCATAACGAATTCAACAGTTCCTGCACTATAATATCCTGCTGCTCTGGCAGCTCTTACTGCAGTCTCTCCCATGACTGTCCGCTTATCTTTACATAATTTTGCACTCGGAGCTTCCTCTAAAAGCTTCTGATTATTACGCTGGATTGAACAGTCACGTTCTCCAAGATATATTGTATTGCCATATTTATCTGCAAGAATCTGTATCTCAATATGCCGTGGATTGATTATCAGCTTTTCTATGTACATATCATCGTTGCCAAATGCAGCTTTAGCTTCACTCTTAGCGGTTTCAAATGCATTTTCTATATCTTCTCTGCTGAATGCCTTGCGCATTCCTTTTCCACCGCCTCCAGCTGATGCTTTAATAAGTACCGGATAACCAATTCTTTCTGCAATGTGTGCTGCTTCCTCTGCTGTTGCAACCAGACCATCAGAGCCTGGTACAACCGGAACCCCGCATTCAATCATAAGCTGCCTTGCCGACTGTTTATCTCCCATGCTGCTTATTATGTCTGCTGATGGTCCTATAAATATAAGATTGTTCTCCTCACATTTTCTTGCAAATGCAGCATTCTCAGACAGAAAACCATAACCAGGGTGGACTGCCTCACACCCTGTCAGTATTGCTGTTTCTATTATCGCATCCTGATTAAGATAACTTTCAGCCGCCTTTGCCGGTCCAATGCAAACTGCCTTGTCTGCTGCCATAACAGCAAGTGAATCCTTATCGGCTGTTGAATATACAATTACGGTTTCTACATCCATCTCACGGCAGCATCTGATTATCCTTAACGCTATTTCACCACGGTTTGCTATCAGTATTCTCTTAAACACTTCTGCTACCTCCGTTAATTAAGGATTACAAGCGGCTGTCCATACTCAACCATAGTGCCATTCTCTGCTGCCACTTCCTTAACCGTACCGTCACAATCTGCTGTAACTTCGTTCATCAGCTTCATTGCTTCAATTATTCCAATAACATCACCGGCATGAACGCTCTGCCCTGGTTTTACAAAAGGTTCCTCATCAGGACCTGCTGCTGTATAGAAAGTTCCAACCAATGGTGCTTTAATTTCTTTAATATGCTCATCTGACTGTGGCTGTACGTCCTGAATAGTTGTAACGGTCTGTTCCTGTTCTGTATTAATGCGAACAATATCTTTCTTTACAGGCACATCACATTTGGCTTCGTGCATTGTTTTCTTCAGTCCAAGGCATACGCCATTCATCTCCAGATTCAGTTCGCTGCATCCACTTGCATCAAACTTATCTATAATCCCATAAATATCATTAATATCCATAACAAACTGTCTTCCTTAAAATCTTTATATTAAGCTGCATTCTTGTCAACATACTCAACAATTGCTTTAACTGATGTAAGATTAGGAAGTTCTTCTTCTGGAACAGTAATTCCATAAGCATCTTCAACTGCCATCATAAGTTCCATAGAATCAAGTGAATCAATTCCAAGATCATCCTTTAAATTCGCTTCTAATGTAATCTTATCCTCTGAGCAGTTAATAGTATCCATAATAATTTCTTTTACCTTTTCAAATGTCATTGTTTTGTTCTCCTTAAATAATTTTATCTAAATATATTTAACTAATATATTTGAGCTAATTATAAGAGCACAAATCAGGTTTGTCAATACTATTTTGATATTCAAAGTATTTATTTTGTTTCACAGCTGAGTATTATTCCGCCTCGCTCAGCATAATAACTGCATAATCCTCCTGCTTTATATACGCACACATCCGTAGTACCATATGCCTGCTTTATCATATCAGCTATCTTATCTGCAAGAGCTTCATTCTCAACATGACATATTCTCAGCTTTCCGCCTTCATATCCTGCATCGTCAAGTAATGCCTGCAGTTTTACAAGAAGCTTTTTATCACCTCTGCATTTACCGATTGCTTCCAATGTTCCATGACTGCTTGCTGTTCCTATTACACTTATGCCAAGAACCTCCGCAGCCGATGCTACAACCTTGCTTACACGACCATTCTGTGCAAGATTATGCAATGATTTTAATGAACAGAACAGTCTTGTTTTCTGCATATATGCATCTATCGCTCCATCTATCTCTTCAAATTTCTTTCCTTCTTCAATCATTTGTTGCAATTGTTCCAGTATAATACGCATCTGTGGACCAGTGCTTTTAGAATCTATTACCCTGACTTTAGCCTGTGGATGTTCCTCCAGATATACTGCCCTCGCTGCCATTGCAGAATTATATGTTCCTGACATTCCTGCAGTTATTGTTACAACAAATATCTCATCATCATCACCAAAAGCTTCAAGCCATGCATCTATTCCAGGGCACGCAGTATATGAACGTCCCTTATGTTTTTCAAGAATATCAAGCATTCTGTGAATATCAAGCTGCCCATCATCACAAAACTCCTCGTTATCTGTAGATATTGTAAGCGGAACTGCCTTAAAAACCATTCCCCTAAGTTCTTTTATATCGCATGCTGAATCTGCTACTAATCTCATTATTAATCCTCCTGTTTGCCGGATATACTCCGTTTTGATGTAGTTTTAAATACTATGTCATATTGTATTTTATAACTTATAGTGTTACAATATACAAAAATAACGTTTTTGTATATTTCAGGAGTACATTATGAATATAGTTAACAAAGATTCTAAAAATACATTTACACGAATGTGCATAGGTGAAGCAATAATCAAGCTTCTTAAAGACACTGATTTTGATAAGATTCGAATTACGAGTGTGGCGAAATGTGCCGGTGTATCACGCATAACTTTTTACAAATATTATGAATCAATCCATGATGCACTATGCGACTATCTTAATATTATTATAATTGAATATCTGGAAGAATGCGCCAATAACCCTGAAAACGGGAGCTTTCTTGATTATTCCCACATTCTTTTTGCACTTGAATTCTTTAACCGGTATAAGGATTATTTTCTTACTCTTTCAAGATGTGGACTTCATTCTATTCTTATTAACAGTATTAATAATTTTATGTCTGAACATTTTACGAATCCTAAGAATTACTCTGAGTACAGACTATACTGTTACTCTGGCGGATTGCTTAATACATTTTTAAAATGGGAAGAAAACGGATGTGACTGTGATGCTGGCGAGATAGCCAGAACTCTTGAAGAACTTTATAGTTAATAAGCCACTCCTTCCGGAATGGCTTAAATATTTTATAATCATTTATTAATCTGTGAATGCACTTTTCGACGTACTACTAGGAAACATATAACCTGCATAATTATCGTTGCCGTCCATGATGCCGGATATGATATGAACAGGTCATAAAGTGTTCTGTGATTTGGGAATATGACGAATATCCAGAATATTCTCATTCCTACCGTACCAATAACCGATAATATCATAGGTACTAGCGAATACCCCATTCCACGAAGCGCGCCCGGAAACAGATCCATTATTCCACATAAGAAATATGGTACTGTAGTAATTGATAATATCTCAACACCACATTTGATAACATCTTCACTGTTAGTGTATATCATAAGCACTTTATCACCAAATATATATGCACCACAGCCAAATACAAGTGATGCTCCTACCGAAAGTATTGCACAATCTATAAGCACCTTGTCCATTCTCTTGAACTTTCTTACACCATAATTCTGACTTGTAAAACTCATGCAGGCCTGTGTTACTGAATTAATTGATGCATATAGAAAACCAAGAATATTGTTGGCTGCTGTATATCCTGCCATTGCTGTTGAACCGAATGAATTAACCGACGACTGCAGCAAAGCATTTGAGAAATTAATAACTGTACTCTGTATTCCTGCCGGTATTCCGACCTGAAATATCTGTTTAAGATAGTATCCCTTTATCTTTAACTTTGAGAATCTCAACTGGTAACTTGCATCTGTCTTATTCAGACATCTTAATACAAGCACACACGATATAAACTGTGAAAATATTGTTGCGATTGCCACTCCTGCAACCCCTAAGTTAAACACAATAACAAGTACCATATTAAGGCATGCATTTATAATTCCCGCTGCTATAAGAAACATCAGCGGTCTCTTTGTATCACCAACTGCTCTAAGAACAGCCGCACCATAGTTATAAAGCATAAAGAATGGCATACCAAGAAAATATATTCTCATATACAGTGTTGAGAGGTTAATTACATCATCCGGTGTTCCCATAAGCTCAAGTGCCGGCTTAGCCATCAGCACGCCTATCAGCGCCATCACAACTCCGCTTATTGCTGCAAATGTTATCGCAGTATGCACTGTCTCTGACATCTCTTTATGTTTGCCTGACGCATAGAATCTGGCAGCCAGTACATTTGCTCCCAAAGAAACTCCTATGAAAAGATTAACAAACATATTAATAAGCGCTGTCGTTGAACCTACTGCTGCTAACGACTGGCTTCCTGCAAATCTTCCAACAACAATTATGTCTACAGCATTAAACATTAGCTGTAATATTCCTGAAAGCATCAATGGCACTGAGAACGATATTAACTTATCCATTATTGTGCCATTGCACATATCTATTTCGTATTTATTCTTACTCATTGTAAATTTCCTTTATAAAGAATTGGACAGACTATTCCCAATATCCAAGTTCAACACCTTTTTTATAGATTCCTACGCCCTTAGAATAATATCCATACGCATTAAAATGTGTCCAGTCTGAACGGAGTTTCACAGATATATATCCAAACGCTCCATATAACTCATCTATCTTTTCCTTTTTCAAACCACAATCATCCAGCCCGTTCTGAATCATATAGACTCTTGTATTAAAGAAATGTTCTCCAAATGCTTCTCTTAGCGCTGCTTCCCATGCAGTGTCATCAGCTCCTACATAGTCATCTCCATCCTCCAGATATGACTGGCTGTTGTCTGCAAGAGATGTTCCTGGATCATCCGTGTCCCCAACTATGATATAATTCTCACAGCCTGTATAATCAATCACTGCCTGATACTGGGAAATAAGCTCATCATAGTCATCCCATCCACCGTTACTTCCCATCTCAAGCACAAGAATATCATCCTTATGATCATATGCCGCTTTAGTTATAACAGCAGTACCTTGTGGAATAAACATATAATCAGGCTGTTCAAGACCTGTATCATCACATATTCTGATGCTGACCATATAATCCTCTATGTTATAGTCATCATCCTCCATATCTTCCCAGTAATCTTCAATATCTCGTTTCTTATCAATCTGACATAATACGCCATCTATATATACAGTATCAGGATAATCATTATATTCAATGCCATATCCGCTGAAATCATACATATAAACAGGATTCCCCTTATCATCCATAAGGCATACATCTTCATATGTATTCTTGTTAAGATTAAGATTACGGTCAGTATGCATCTTAAGGCCACCAGCTCTTCTCGCTATCTCCGCTGATGTCTCCCCTGATACACCAAAATTAAATGTATTAAGACCAGTAAGCTTTCCTAAAGTATATGGTGCAGTGTAATAACTTATATCAACTCTTCCTGCTTTAGTAAGTATATAAGCATCATCTGAGCCAAAGCCTTCCATCATGCTGTCGCCCCAGCAGGCAATTGATACAGTATCATTTGAATAATCCTTATCATCTTCATAAGGTTCTGTATAATCTTCTGTACCGATATTCTGTGAGACCTTCACAATTACATGTGTTTTATCTCCCCGTGGTTTTATGATCTTAGCCATATTAATAAGATTATCTTTAG
>ERZ779669.642-NODE-642-length-20077-cov-3.798072_pt1 | contig 20077 bp, 12 predicted proteins | sample MGYA00511372_ERZ779669 | MGnify/ENA primary metagenome ERZ779669 (study PRJEB29588, sample SAMEA1967891) | human gut metagenome | biome: human gut; feature: human-associated habitat; material: faeces | place: Denmark | collected 2008/2010 ... | reverse complement strand
TTCCCTACAAGATTTATCACGACCGTCAGATGCATATATTTATGGTAGCTTATCACGTTTATATGCAGACTCCGAAGGAATATCATTTTTAATGCGTAATCTAAGTAATAATTCTATAGTTCCCCCTGCACTACACAATATCGGAACAGTTCTATTTCAAGGGGACATATCAGGCTACTTCACAGACCTTGTTACATACGGACAAATACACACTGATTTAGGAACGATAAAAACAGACGTTAAACTTAGCACCAATAATAAAAAAGGCACATTCTCTTATTCTGGTTCGATTAAAACACAACATTTCAATTTAGGAAAAATGTTATCCAATAATAAAATAGGAGAAACAAGCTTCAATTTGTTAATAAACGGCAGCCATACCCCAAAACAATATCCGGCTATTATAATGAAGGGGGTGATATCGGCTATAACGTATAGTGAATACACCTATCATAACATTACTTTAGATGGAGAATACAAGCAAGGTGGGTTTATTGGAAAAGCAGCTTTAAATGATGAAAATGGAACTATCATATTAAATGGGACTATCAATACCGCTGCTCAGATTCCAACTTTCAATTTTTTTGCCAATATTGATCGAATACGTCCCCATGCGCTCAAATTAACCTCAGAATATCCTGATACAGAAATCTCAGTTAAGGTTAGGGCTGATTTTATAGGCAGCTCTATTGACAATATGAAAGGAGAAATTAATGTCGATAGCTTACTCTATACCACTCCAGCCACTAACCATTTTATGGACAATTTTAAAATTGTTGCTAAACAAATAGAAAATGGGCAAAATCAGCTTACTTTTATTTCTACCTTTCTTAAAGGAAACATTGAAGGCACTTATTCTTATCGAACATTGCCAGCTAGCATTTTGAATATTATGCAACATTACATTCCTTCATTAATACAAACAGAGAAAAAGGAAACTAAAAACAATTTTCATTTTAATTTTCACGTATATGATACCGAACTGTTTTCATCCATATTGAATATACCATTAAAAATATATACTCATTCCAATATTAATGGGTATTTTAATGATCAGACAGGCCGATTACGTATAGAAGGATATTTTCCCCGTTTACGTTATAATGATAAATTTATAGAATCAGCAATGTTCATCTGCGAGAATCCCTACAACGAATTTCATGCTAACCTACGTTTTACACACCGCAAAGAAAAGAGTTCTATAAATATTTCAATGGAAGCCCAAGCTGAAAATGATCGTATAAACGCAACTTTGAATTGGGGAAATAGCGGTATTAATACTTATAGTGGGAAGTTAGCTACTATAACACATTTCTTTCGGGAAGAAAAATCTGTCAAAACGCTGTCTAAACGCAAAAAAAAATCCTTACCCCATTCTGCTTTAAAAACGATTATAAACATACAACCAACCAATGTTATACTTAATGATACATTATGGGAAATTAGCCCCTCTCACATTGTTATAGATTCCGGAAAAGTACACATTAATAATTTTTATTTCAGCCACCAAGAACGCCATCTGCATATTGACGGGACACTTTCTAAACAACCAGAAGACACCATCCGTATCAATCTACAAAAGATAAATATCGGATATGTATTTGACATAGCCAATTTAGGAGTTAATTTTCAAGGTGAAGCAACGGGTCCCGCTTTGGCTAGCAATGTATTTGATAAACCAACAATGCATACAGACCTTTATGTACATAATTTAGGACTAAATGACGCTCTTTTAGGAGATGCTAATATACACGGAGAATGGCATCATGATGTAAAAGGAATTTGGTTAGAAGCAAATATCCAAGAAAAAGACACTGCGCATACACATGTAAAAGGCTATATCTATCCCATAAAACCGACAAGTGCACTCGATTTACAAATTGAAGCTCGTAATACAAATCTCAAATTTATTCATTATTACATGAATAGTATTACCCCCGAATTTGCAGGAAGAGCAACAGGTTATATCCATTTTTATGGAAAATTTAAAGCACTTTCCATGCAAGGGCGTGTTATCGGAAATGCTTCAATGAAAGTAGATGTACTAAATACAACTTTTTCTATCCAAGACAGCATTTATATTGAACCAGAAGGGCTGACATTTAAAAACAATCGTATTTATGATTCTCAAGGTCACCAAGGCACAATGAATGGATATTTGCATTACCAGCATTTCAAGCATTTACAATACCATTTTGATTTTAATGTAAACAATATGCTTGTAATGAACACACAAGAATCAACCGAATATCCATTTTATGGAACTGTATATGGAACAGGAAATGCAACGATAGCAGGAAATGAACGCGATGGCGTAAATATTAACGTAGCAATGACTACAAATCGCAATACTGTCTTTACCTATATTAAAGATAATGTATCATCGGCAGTGAGCAACCAATTCATAAAGTTTATAGATAAAACGCCTCGCCGCATCCTACAAGATACATTACTTTTATCTGATTTTGAACGCGCACGTCAGGAATTTGAAACAGAACAAAGCGATACAGATATAAAATTGAACCTTATTATCGATGCAACTCCCGACGCAATAATGAAAATTATCATGGACCCTGCAGCCGGCGATTACATTAGTGGACGAGGCACAGGAAATATCCGTACAGAGTTTTATAACAAAGGAGATGTCAAAATGTTTGGTAACTATCATATCAGTCAAGGCATATACAAATTTAGCCTTCAAGAAGTTATCCGCAAAGATTTTATTATCAAAGAAGGTAGCAACATATCCTTCAACGGTTCTCCACTTAATGCAATACTAGACATAAATGCTAGTTATACAGTGAACTCAGTATCACTCAATGACCTAATACCAAGTAGCAGCGTATTAGGGACGGAACAAACCAATGTAAAAGTAAACTGTTTAATGAGTTTGTCAGGGCAATTAACATCTCCCAATATTAAAATGGATTTAGAATTCCCGAACGAACGTGATGAAGTACAAACCCTCGTACATAGCTACATATCTACAGATGAAGAAATGAATATGCAAATCCTGTATCTCCTTGGGATTGGTAAATTCTATGCACCCGAAAATATTGGAGGAACACAAAACTCCAATATGATGTCTAGCGTTTTATCATCTACTCTATCCGGACAATTAAGTAATGCATTATCCAACATTATAGATAACAATAATTGGAATGTTGGAACTAACCTTAGTACAGGTGAAAGAGGATGGACCGACGTAGAATTTGAAGGGATGCTTTCTGGTCAATTATTAAATAACCGTTTGCTGATTAATGGCAATTTTGGATATAGAGACAACCCTTTATCAAATACAAACTTTGTTGGTGATTTTGAAGCAGAATGGTTAGTAAACCGTTCTGGTACAATACGATTAAAAGCCTACAACGAAACAAATGATCGTTATTATACACGCACCAATTTAACAACTCAGGGAATTGGCATTATTTTCAAAAAAGATTTTAATAAATGGAATGAACTTTTGTTTTGGAACAAATGGAAGCTAAAACAACTTAATAAAAAAAGAGAGAAAGCTCCAAAATAGTTTCTCTCTTTACTTAAAATTATTCGGATTTATTTAAATAGTCTGACAAATCAGAAACAGAAATATTCTTTGCAATAATTATCCCGTTGCCATCCAAAAGATAATTACCGAATCCTGTTTTTAAACGATATTTACTAAACAGAACAGAATTTTTTCCTCTCGTCTCTGCAAAACAGATTGGCAAATTAATTCGATCCATCCGAATAGCTTCTTCAAAAACTGATTGGTATTCATCAAATGATACAGATATCATTGCCACGTTATTGCTATTTTTCTGATAAAGCGCATGACATAACGCGGCATTCAACAATCTTGATTCAGCATCATAACTTGCCCAAAAACTAAGCAATACATATTTCCCTTTTAAATCAGAAAGATCAATGACTTGTTTTGAAGAAGTTGCAAAAGGGATACAAAAATCAGGAGCTGTATTTCCAACATTCAGTCCATTAGATGGTTTGTCTTTCCCCACAAAAGAAGTTAGCATGCCAAGCAATGCTATAATAAAAATCCATTTGACATATCTCATGCGTCACGGTTTTGGTTAATACTATCTGAAAAAATCTCTTATACATTTTCAGATTTCATTCTCTATATAAAAGAATTCTATTCATCTTTATTAAAAACAGCTGAATATCAATACTTTTATCTTTTTATCGGCTGCAAAGTTAAACAATCATCAAAACAAATTCCAAATAAACAAGCAATTTTCTTACTTTTTCGCTCATATTTTTTATGTTATTTAGCATAAAATACGGCTATTTTCTCTATTTTTGTAGCAATGTTATATAATAAAAATAGATTATAGTAGTTTTATGCAAGCAACTGAAGCCGAACTTATTCTTATTAGAATTACAGGTGAAGACCGACCAGGGTTAACAGCCTCAATTACTGAAATATTAGCAAAATACGATACCACAATTCTTGATATCGGACAAGCAGATATACACAATACACTTTCTTTAGGCATCTTATGTAAAACGGAAGAACAATATTCAGGTTTCATCATGAAAGAACTTTTGTTTAAAGCTTCTTCCTTGGGCGTAACCATACGTTTTTACCCCGTTACAACAAAAGAATATACAGACTGGGTTAGTATGCAAGGTAAAAATCGCTATATTCTAACACTTTTAGGTCGTAAACTGTCAGCTCGACAAATTGCAGCAGCTACCCGCATACTTGCCGATCAAGGTATGAATATTGATGCTATTAAACGACTAACAGGACGTATTCCTCTAAATGAATGCGAATCCCGTACTCGTTCTTGCATTGAGTTTTCGGTTCGAGGAACACCCAGAGACCGCAATATCATGCAAGAACAGTTAATGAAATTAGCAGCTGAACTAGAGATGGATTTTTCATTTCAATTAGATAACATGTACCGACGCATGCGGCGCCTTATATGTTTTGATATGGATTCCACGCTTATTGAAACAGAAGTCATTGACGAACTTGCTATACGAGCCGGAGTCGGAGCACAAGTAAAAGCAATTACCGAACGGGCCATGCGAGGTGAAATAGACTTTTCCGAAAGTTTTCGCGAACGGGTAGCTTTGCTTAAAGGATTAGATGTATCTGTCATGCAAGAAATAGCAGAAAACCTTCCCATTACTGAAGGCGTAGACCGTTTGATGTATGTTCTTAAAAAATATGGATACAAAATAGCAATTCTCTCAGGAGGTTTCACTTATTTTGGAGAATATCTTCAAAAAAAATACAATATCGATTACGTCTATGCCAACGAACTAGAAATAGAAAATGGCAAATTAACCGGTCGGTATGTAGGAGAGATTGTAGACGGAAAAAGAAAAGCGGAACTTTTACGGTTGATAGCACAAGTAGAAAAAGTAGATATTGCCCAAACCATAGCTGTTGGCGATGGTGCTAATGATCTTCCTATGTTAGGAGTAGCAGGATTAGGCATTGCTTTCCATGCCAAACCCAAAGTCGTAGCCAACGCCAAACAGTCTATCAATACAATCGGGCTTGATGGCGTTTTATACTTTTTGGGCTTTAAAGACTCATATATTGAAATCCCTCAATAAAAGCAAGGAATATATCGTGCCGAAAAATTAAAATCCCTCAATCTTATTTTCTTTCATAAGCATAAATCTTTGCCTGCCTTTATTTATCTTTGCAGTGAAACTTTAAATAGGAAACATGAAATTTTCAGAACTACAATTAAATGACAAAGTCCTTGAAGCATTAGACGCTATGCGTTTCGAGGAATGCACTCCTATCCAAGAAAAATCAATTCCTATCATACTAGAGGGTCGCGATTTGATAGCCGTCGCTCAAACCGGCACAGGAAAAACTGCCGCATATTTATTACCTGTTCTAAATCGACTTTCAGAAGGAGGCCATCCCGAGGATCACATTAATTGTATTGTAATGGCACCAACACGAGAATTAGCTCAGCAAATAGACCAGCAAATGGAAGGTTTTTCCTATTTTATGCCAGTTTCCAGCGTAGCTGTATACGGAGGTAACGATGGTGTAATGTTTGAACAACAAAAAAAAGGATTGACATTAGGTGCCGATGTTGTAATTGCTACCCCTGGGCGTCTGATTGCCCATCTCAGTTTAGGTTATGTAGATCTTTCAAAAGTCTCTTACTTTATTTTAGATGAAGCAGATCGCATGCTAGATATGGGATTTTATGACGACATCATGCAAATAGTAAAATATTTGCCTAAAGAGCGCCAAACTATAATGTTTTCTGCCACTATGCCTGCAAAGATACAACAGTTGGCCAATAACATTCTAAGCAACCCTGCTGAAATAAAATTAGCGGTATCAAAACCTGCAGACAAAATTATACAAGCAGCCTATGTATGTTATGAAAACCAGAAGTTAGGCATTATCAAAAGTCTATTCTCAGAAGAAATTCCCGAACGTGTAATTATTTTCGCATCATCCAAACTTAAAGTTAAAGAAGTAACTAAAGCTCTGAAACAAATGAAATTGAATGTTGGCGAAATGCATTCAGATCTTGAACAAGCGCAACGCGAGGAAGTTATGCATAAATTCAAGTCGGGACATATTAACATTTTAGTAGCAACCGATATTGTAGCAAGAGGTATTGACATCGATGATATTCGTTTAGTCATCAATTATGATGTTCCTCACGACAACGAAGACTATGTACATAGAATTGGTCGTACTGCACGTGCCAATAACGATGGAGTAGCTCTAACTTTTGTCAATGAAAAAGAGCAATCAAGCTTTAAGGAAATTGAAAAATTTCTGGAAAAAGACATTTATAAAATTGCAGTACCTCAAGAACTTGGAGAGGCTCCAGAATATAATCCACATACAGCCAACAAAGGAAACAGGAAACGAAAAACCAACAAACACAACAAACGAAAATTCTCCCAAAAGAAAGAAACTATAGCCAACTAAATCTTACATATAAAAATACACGGCACAGACTAACATATAAGATTCCAAGGGAAAAATGTTAATCTGTGCCGTGTAAATTTAATAGATATTTTTCTATATGTATTCTATCTCCTATTGCCCTATACAGTGATAAAGGAATCCCTGCTCTTCCATTTCTTTTTTATCATAAATATTACGTCCATCTAAAACAACCGGTTGACGCATTGTTTTCCTCACAACAGCCCATGATGGCAAACGAAACTCCTTCCATTCTGTCAACAGCAATAAAGCGTCCGCATCTAACACGGCATCATACAAATCATTTGCATAATAAATACTATCACCTACCCTTCTACGACATTCATCCATCGCAACAGGATCATAAGCACGAATTGCACAACCGGCAGCCAGCAATTTTTCTATCAATACCAAAGCTGGAGCCTCACGCATGTCATCTGTTTCCGGTTTAAAGGCCAATCCCCATAAAGCTATAGTTTTGCCTTGTAACTTATTATCAAAACATTTTTTTAACTTTTCAAACAAAATACCTTTTTGGGATTCATTCACTTCTTCTACCGCACGCAGTACACGCATATTGTATCCATTTTGCTCCGCAGTCTTAATCAAAGCTTTAACATCCTTTGGAAAACAGGAGCCACCATAACCAATACCCGGATAAAGAAACTTTCTGCCAATACGGGTATCTGCTCCTATACCGCTTCTTACCATATTTACATCAGCCCCTACCAGTTCACAAAGGTTTGCAATATCATTCATAAAACTAATACGTGTAGCCAGCATGGAATTTGCCGCATATTTTGTCATCTCTGCCGACGGTATGTCCATAAATATTACACGAAAATTATTTAACAGGAACGGTTTATACAGCTTTGTCATTAACTTCTGTGCACGAGCCGATTCAACACCTACCACAACCCGATCGGGGCTCATAAAGTCATTTACTGCATTTCCTTCTTTCAGAAATTCAGGATTAGACGCTACATCAAAGTCTATCTGCACACCTCTTTTGTCCAGTTCTTCTTGAATTGCCGCACGCACCTTACGTGCAGTACCTACGGGAACCGTACTCTTGGTCACTACCAATATGTATTTTTGCATATTTCTACCAATAGTATGTGCCACCTGCAACACATAACTCAAATCCGCACTTCCGTCCTCATCTGGAGGAGTCCCAACAGCACTGAATACAACCTCGACTTCATTAAGGCATTCTTCCAAAGAAGTTGTAAAGCTTAAACGTCCAACTTTTACATTACGCTTAACCATCTCTTCCAATCCATTTTCGTAGATTGGAATAATGCCATTTTTTAAAGCTTCTATTTTTTCCTTATTTGTATCTACACAAATAACTTTTACACCTATTTCCGCAAAGCAGGTGCCGGTTACCAAACCAACATAGCCCGTACCAACAATAGCTATTTTCATATATCTTTACTATTCAAAATAAATCGCATCTTTGAATGCTACTGCTTTTTTATCCTTATCAGACAATAATAATTGGTCTTCAGGCAAAGGCCAATCTATGCCTATTGTTGCATCATCATAACGAATGGAAGCTTCCGCCTGAGGTGCATAAACATTATCTACTTTATAAGTAAATATAGCCTCTTCACTTAATACCAGAAAACCGTGTGCAAATCCACGAGGTATATAAAACTGACGCTTGTTCTCGTCACTCAGTTCTACACTCACATATTTTCCAAAAGTAGGTGAAGACTGACGCAAATCAACAGCTACATCCAGCACTTTACCCTTTAAAACACGAACTAGTTTAGCTTGACAGTATTCACCTTTCTGATAGTGTAAACCACGCAATACTCCATAAGAAGATTTAGACTCATTGTCCTGCACAAAGTGTACCCCACCTATCTGCTCACAGAATTCTTCTTCCTTAAAGGTCTCCATAAAATAACCACGCGCATCAGAAAAGACCTTGGGCTCTATCAGCCATACACCATCAATCTCAGTCTGTATATAGTTCATTTTTCGTAAATGTTTAGATAAGACAATATGCAAAGGTAGAAAAATTCCCTGATATCATCAGCCATTGCCTGCATATTGTTTTAAAGCTTTTCAATTGCAACTTTGCTCTTTTATATCTCTGACATATAAAAGTACAACATTTATAACCGATAAAAACAGAATCCAAATATTACACATGTTTTTATAATCCAACAATTGTTTACATAAGGACAATACAAGACAATTTAATCCTCCACATTGTTTTTTTAATTAAATGGGAAAATGTATTTTTGTCATTATATTTATGAACTTCATAAAAACAATAATGAAAACATATAAAATAGGCATTATCGGCGCTGGACATATTGCAGAAAAAATGGCATCTACTATCAATCAGATGGAAAATGCAGAAACTTACGCCATTGCATCCCGCCAATTGGAAAAAGCAAAGAACTTTGCTTTAAAATATGGCATAAAAAAAGCTTATGGTTCTTATAAAGAACTGGTAGAAGACAATAATATTGACCTTGTCTATATTGCCACTCCACACTCGCTACATTATGAACATGCTCATCTCTGTATTGAATATGGCAAACCTGTTCTTTGCGAAAAAGCTTTTACAGCCAATGCCAGACAAGCTGAAAAGTTATTGACTTTTGCCAAAGAAAAACAGGTATTCATTACTGAAGCTATTTGGACACGTTTCATGCCATTTTCCAAAACCATACGTCAAATATTGGATGATGGGATTATAGGAAGACCTATGACGCTAACAGCCAGTCTAAGTTATCCTATCGCTGACAAAGAACGTATTATCAAACCCGAACTGGCGGGAGGAGCATTGTTGGATATAGGAGTATATCCCATTAATTTTGCTTTTATGTGTTTTGGTCACGATATTAAGGAAATCAATTCTACCTGTATTAAGACAGACACCGGAGTTGACGCACAAAACAGTATCACATTCATTTATAACGATGGACGGATGGCTGTAATGCAGAGCAACATTTATTGTGCCGGCGACCGTCAAGGTATAATATGTGGAGACAAAGGTTACGTTGTGATTGACAACATAAACAATCCCCAAAAAGCATCAATTTACACAGAAGGACATTCTCTCATAAAAACACTTACATGCCCTCAGCAAATCAGTGGTTATGAATATGAAGTATATGCCAGTCTTGCTGCATTAGAACATAGGACCTTAGAATGTGATGACATGCCTCATAATGAAACTTTGTATGTTATGCAAATACTCGACAAGTTACGTCATAAATGGGGAGTACATTTTCCAATGGATGATTCTTTATAGCTTCTCGCAAAGAAAAATGTTTCAAAACTGGCATATTTGTAACATTTGAACTATTTTTGTAACATGGTAGGATTAGAACAACATATAGAATGGCTTTTGCAGGACAATGATTGTGTAATTGTCCCAGGATTGGGTGGATTTATTACCCATTATACCCCGGCAAAAAGAGTGCCTCAAGAGAATTGCTTTTTGCCTCCAACGCGTATTATCGGTTTTAACCCACAATTAAAGCTAAATGACGGACTATTAGTACAGTCATACATGGCTGTGCACCATATAAATTTCTCTGAAGCTTGTCAGAAAATAACAATTGCCGTAAATAAGTTATTAATCCAACTACATGAAAATGGCAAAATCTCCATTGGAAACATTGGAGAGCTTCGTCTTTCTGTACATGGAACATATAGCTTTATACCTTTTGATCGCCAGCTATCAGCTCCTGGCTTATATGGGTTAGCCAAATTTGAAATGTGCGAATTAAAGGATCTTAAACAGACTACAGTTCCTGATTTAAGAACTTTCAATCCGGTTTCTCCACAAAGAAGAAGATATGGTTTCAAGTTCAAAACATCATATTTGTCCAATGCTGTAGCCATGATTGCCATAATTGCTCTTTTCTTTTTTCTGCCTACACCAATAGAAAATACGGAAATTGCATCAGAGAATTATGCACAGCTATTGCCTAATGATATTTTAGCAAAGCTTGAAAAACAATCTTTAGCTATCACGCCGATAATTATAAAGAATAACCAAGCTGAGCAAAACTACCGTACCCCTGTAACTCAAAACAGCCGACAGGCAAATTCTTCTCAAAAGAAAAAAGTAATGCCTGTAGCAGTAAAAGAAGTAAAGGTAACCAAAGCTAAACCTGAAACAACGCCAAAGGAAAGCCCTAAAGAAGTTGTACATTCTGCACCGGTTTCAGTAGAGCAACCTTCAAAAGCGATTGCTGCACCAAGCAAAAAATATCATATCATCGTTGCTAGCGTAGGTACCAAACAAGATGCAGAAGCAATGGCCGAACAGCTAATCAAGCAAGGCTATACTAAGGCTAAAGCCATTATTGGCAATGGGAAAATGCGCGTTAGCATTGATTCATATGCTACTGAAAGCGAAGCTTATCGATACGTAAATGAACTTCGCAAAAATGTAAATTACCAGCAAGCATGGGTATTAAAACAATAATCACACTTTTTTAGAGAAAACAGAGTTCATTATAATGAAACGAATCCGTTGCCCAAAATGTGAGCACTATCTGACATTTGACGAAACCAAATATACTGAAGGACAATCACTCGTCTTCATATGCGACCAATGTAAAAAGCAATTCAGCATCCGTTTGGGTAAAACTCAGATGAAGGCCCCTCAAAAGGAAGAAAAATTCAATGAAGATGAATTTAAGCATGCATATGGAAGCATAACCGTAATTGAAAACGTATTTGGATTCAAGCAAGTACTTCCTTTGCAAGAAGGAGACAATATCATAGGGCGCCGATGCGTAGGCACTATTATTAATGTCCCTATTGAAAGTTCAGACATGAGCATGGACCGAAGACATTGTATTATTAACGTCAAGCGCAACAAACAAGGAAAACTCATATATACACTACGTGATGCCCCCAGCCTTACCGGAACCTTTCTCAACAATGAAATCTTGAATGATAAAGACCGCGTTTGTATAGAAGATGGAGCCATTGTAACAATTGGAGCTACAACCTTTATTCTACATACTGCAGAATAAATCGAAATAAAAGTTACTCCAGAAACCTTTCATTCCTAAGCGGAAAATTAAGAATCTCATTCTCTTTTCTTATATTTGCCGACAATTTTTTCTGTGCATGGCGATTTGCCATTAAAAATACTTGGAATGAAAGTTAGATTTATAAGTTTAGCTAGTGGAAGCAGTGGCAACTGCTATTATATAGGAACCGAAAATTACGGCATACTTATCGATGCTGGTATTGCCGTACGTACCATCAAAAAACATCTGAAAGAAGTAGGCATTGGATTGGAAACAATTCAAGGAGTGTTTGTTACCCATGACCACGCGGACCATATCAAGGCAGTCGGTGGTTTAGGTGAAAAACTAAATATACCCATTTACACAACAGCACGTATTCACGAAGGTATAAACCGCAGCTATTGCATGACAGAAAAGCTACACTCATCTGTACGCTATCTGGAAAAGAACCAGCCAATGCGCCTAAAAGATTTTGTTATCGAATCATTTGAAGTTCCACATGATGGTACAGACAATGTTGGCTATTGTATAGAGATTGACGGAAAAATTTTCTCATTTCTCACAGACTTAGGAGAAATCACTCCAATAGCAGCAAATTATATACGCAAAGCTAATTACCTGATATTAGAAGCAAATTATGACGAAGAAATGCTGAAGATGGGTACATATCCTTTATACCTGAAAGAACGCATTGCCAGCCACACCGGTCACATGAGTAATACAGATACCGCCGATTTCCTAGCCAACAATGTAAGCGAACACCTCAAGTACATTTGGCTTTGTCATTTAAGCAAAGATAACAACCATCCAGAATTAGCATACAAAACCGTTGAATGGAAACTAAAAGAAAAAGGCATTATTGTAGGAAAAGACTTGCATTTATACGCTTTAAAACGCACAACACCTTCTGAATTATATGAATTTGAGTAGCGCAATCTTATTCTTGCTAAAAAAGTAGATTTTCTATTTGGATATATAAAAAAAAGAACTACCTTTGCACCCGCAAATTAAAAACGCACTCTTAGCTCAGTTGGTAGAGCAACTGACTCTTAATCAGTGGGTCCAGGGTTCGAATCCCTGAGGGTGTACCAACATATAAAAAAGAATTTATAGGAAGAAAGCTGAAAATAGTTTTCTTCCTATTTTTATATGTATTCTGCCATAGTTCTAGTCCCCCACTACTGAATCCAACTACCTACTTTAGCACTCCTAACTATGGACTTTAGAAACGTAAAGAGGGATATTAGCATACTAAAGAGGAATATTAATATGTCCAAGAAAGACTTGACATATTTTTTATGCGCTTTGAGAACAAAACGTACTTATAAAATGTTTGTTGAGCAGAAAATACATTACATCATAAATATTAAAACAGCTAAACAAATGAAGAAAATTACTTTTATTACCTTTCTATTGAGCAGTATATTCATAGCCTGTACACAAGACGAATGGACTGAGACAGCAGATGCAGAAACGGCAGAAGCAATTTTCAAGTTGTACAATACGGCATGTGAAGAAAACATATCGCGTTCCACCAGTCTGGAAGAAGCACGATATGACAGACTGGAATATTACATTGCAGATGAACAAGGCAATTGCATTGATAATATAAAGAGCAAGTACAATCACACAACTGCCGAAATTCATGTAGAAGGTTTGCACGAAGGAAATTATCTATTACTCGTACTTGGTATTAAAGGAGATGAAAGTAAAGACCATGCAGAGATCCAAAAACTAAACAGAATGGATGACACATGGCTGACATTTCCCGAAAATTTACATAAACCGCTCGAGGCCGAATATTTCTATTCACAAACTCCATTCACAATATCTTCAAACCAAACCGAAAGCGGCTTGCAAGAAGTTGCAACAATACACCGGAGTGTGGAACAAAAACGCATTATCAGCAAAATCAACTTTGATTTTCAATACAACAATCCTTATGTCCGGAATGCAGTTACTGGAAAAACAGTATCATTAAAACAAGCACGCTTTTACACCACATTGTTAGGCAATGGCAATCCTGCTGGTGAAAGTGATAACATCATTGAGGATATTGACATCAGCCAAAATACAAGCTATTGTTTTATGCCGCTATTAGCCAATACGACGTTGGAAGGTGAAATAACCATGCATACCCGAAACTACTTGAACTATGAGATGCAACAGACATACGCTTTCAGATTAAATGAAATGAAAGCCAATCATATTCATCAGATAGAAACAAATGTCAGCCATCCCGACGATCAGTCGGCTGTCATGTTTTTGACAGGAACTGCTTACGACGAAGGACGTTATGAAAAGATATTGCAAGACAACGAACCGAAAGAAATTTATTCAGATCCTTCTTTGCGTCAATTCAATACAGCACAACCGCTCCAACTGGAGTTCACAACCGAAGGTAAACTGCATGTACGCTTTTATTCACCTCGCAAATTAGACGATGTTCTGATAAAGGCATACATACCAGCTGTCTGCAATGAGTACTTTGACATAGCCTACTTTGACACAATCCCCGGGTTTGCCGATTTCTATGAAACGACTCCGCTCATTCAACGCAATACGATGTGCCACACAGAGTCAGGACGGCAAATTGAAGTACAACAACTGGACATTGCTGCTCTAGCCAATGCGCAATTCAAAATTGAATCTTCCGATCCATATTGGAGCAAACTGGAAAAAATAAAACATGGATGGAACATTTATTGGGGACTGTATGGAGGGAATCCTGATCTGGAAAACGGTGGTCCCACAGGCAACTGGATGGGAATCCGTCCGGTGCACTGCCGTGAATCTGTTGCACTGTTTCTCAACTTTACCTATATGATTGACATGCCTGAACACGAACAGATTTTACGTGAAAATGCAGACAAGCTTTATGATGATAACAAGAACCCCATACAAGTAGAACAGGTTTTACAACAAATGAGACAAAAACGCACTTTACAAGTCGGATTGGTCTATGCAGGAAACGGAGTTCTCGGACTAGGAGGCGGAAGTACATTCGGTGCATACCAACAAGCCTGGTTTGAACACTATTGGAATGCATATTCATGCAACATTATGTTCCACGAATTGGGCCATGTCATGGGATACGGGCATAGCAGTTCATTTACATACGGACCATGGGCTGAAGAACTGATGAACAATTTCTATGTGCAGAATATAAGCCAGTTCCCAATAGATTCTCCTTCCTACCTAAACAGTAAGAACAACCCTAATAAATACAACTAAATATACATTAAGAATACAACTATATACAATATGAAACAAACAACATTATTTGGGATACTTCTGACATTCTTTTTATATGGATGCAATCCAGAAGAAACGGTACAAATCGATACACTTAACATACGCCTGCTTGCAACCGGTATGTCAACAGGCGAAACGACCGGCACCGAATATCAGATAAACATGATAGAAGGTTTTCGGTTTGAAGACGGAATTTTAAAGGAAAAACTTACAAACCTTATTCTTGACGAAAACGGAATGCTTAGCCTGCAACCAAGTCAAATGTATGGAGACGTATATTTTGTAGCCAACGCATCAACAGCCGTTCCAGGTAGTAAGCTTATAGTTGGAGAAACAAACATTGACGATTTTCTCAATATTACTGCCAGTATCGGGGACATGACAGCAAATGGCCTTGCTATGACCGGACACATTCAGTTAAGCTCCAACACCACAACAGCTACGCTGACGCGCAGTGTTTCGCGCATTGATTTATATTCTCCTTTCAAAAATGTCAAGGTATATAACGTCAAAATAGACGGAATTGTCACCGAAGGCTATCTCAATATACAGGAACAACCCCATTCTCCCGAAAATTCAGCATACGAGACCTATGAAAAGAACTATAACGAAACACCGTTCGAAAATGGAAGAGTTCCCCTACTCTATGTATGCGAACAAGGAAAACAAACACATAATGTAGAAATTATAGTTACAACTGACGAAGGAGCCTGGCATCGGCTCAGCACTACCCTGCCCAACATCAGACGGAATACAATATATACTTTAAAAGTATACGGAAACGGAGCAGAAATGTTTGTTGAAGTCATAACCGATGATTGGTCAAACGGCAACTCTACCGAATCGGTACCCGTCCTTAAAGGATTGGTAGATAAAGAAGCATCACAACTGTCCGAAGGCGTAGAAATCAGTGAAAGCGGAGACACGGTTTACATTCCTTATTGGAAAAGCAATTTCCAGCTGACTTTAAAAGGCGAAGAACATGCACGTTTCGTAACAAACGGTCATGTTGACGGAGTAGAACTTACCACCCAAAACATTACACGCTCTCTCCAGCAAATTGCAGAAATAAACATAAGCAGTTCACAGAAAATGCCCGGAAGCGTACAAGAATATATCTATCTGGACGCGTATTTACAGAACGTCCATACCGGAAGAGTTGTATTGATTTTTAAACCCAATCCCATCCAACTTACAGGGAAAATACATTTCGACCCAAATGGAATATGCGACTTTAACCAATATGTAGATGGCGAACTGGCATCAATAAACATACCGTCAGACAAGAAGATTAGCTTGCACATTGATCCACAAGAAGATCCATGGATAAAGATTGAACAGGATGCTGAGAATACAGCCTATCGCATCATTGCCGGATGGAAACCGAATGATCCGAATGCAGACGGACGTATACAGGAAGCAGAATTAATTGTTACAGACAATGATGGAAACCGGAAAGAAATCTATACGATCAAACGTCAGAACTGGGGCTTGCCCGTCGTTAACATTAACGGTACATGGTGGTGCAAATACAATTTGCGCGGTAATGTGAAAACATTCTCCGACCAGATTCTGATACAAAAAGACCCTACTGCTGACGGAAGGGATCTATTTGATTATTTGCAGAATTGCAATAACAATGAATTGCTGCAACTACTGGGCGACCAATACCAGGCAGGCAATCCCGACGGATTAAAGTTGGTCCAAGAGAATGGCGCTTTCCTGTATGAAGGGTTCAAAACTACTTCCGATAACTTCGGAACAATAGCACCTACGGAGATGGCACCCGAAGGATATCAGATTCCTGACTATAATGATTTCAGGTTCTTTACCTGGAACAATAACAGCAATTTAGGATATCAAAATCCAGGAGTTTTCAATAACAATCTGGGACAACGGATTAATTATGGTATAGTAGAACGTGATCTGGTCGTGGACGGGATTAAATATGGTCCCATCGAACTATACAATTTCAATTATGAAGGGGCCCAATGGACAATGCTGGGATTAGGACACCAATGGGATGCAACAAGCATTTCAAAGAATACCATTTTACTGGCCACTTATGGAGACAAGAACAATACATGGTCACTTGAAGGATATCCCAAAAGCGACGGCCGGGGCAATTGGTTCAAATATTCCAACAATAATGCATACAAGACCCGTACAATCCGGTGTATTAAAACACCTGTTGAATATATTTACGAATAAATACTGCAATAGAATTACCCACTTATATATCAGTAGAACATGATGATTCAAGTTACAAAATATCAGACAGCACTTTATGTACTCTTCCTCACGTTTCTATGTATTTCGTGTACAGACGAAAAGCAGGAACAAACATCATTTGATGGTTACAATGCAGTACAGGTTACCTTATCTCCTTTCAATAATGGAGGGACTATATCAGACAAAGAAAATAAGATTGATAACCTGCAGGCATGTTTGTTTAAAGAAGGGATGCTGACAGAAGTTTTTACCAATCCAGGCAGTGTTTCCGACAATCTGTATACTATACAATTAAAAGAAACTTCGGGTACTCTTTACGTGATTGCCAATACTGCTGATTTCATTGACTTGCCAGCCCTTAAGCAACAAGGTATGACTGAAAGTGAATGGCTGGGCACCAAACTTACTACGAACGAAGGAAAAGCCATCAACTTCTTTGCAGGAAAAGTCTCATTGGGAGCTCCGATAAACGGACAATCTGTTCTGCCCATAGAACTGGAGCGCGGGGTGGCTCGTATTGACCTTCAATTATCCCTTTCTTCAGCAGCTGCAATACAGCGCATCACTTTAAAGGATATCCCGCAAGAAAGCTTTCTATTTACTCCCGATGAAACAGACACACCGGAAGGAGTGCTTAGAGAAGACATGGATATTGCCTTTGCCCATCCCCTATCAGACGATTCATTGGGGATAGCTTATGTATACGAACAGACCGGGCTGAAATCAAAGGTTATCGCCGAAATTGTATCAAATGGCGAAACCCATGTTAAGGAAACCAATCTGCCCAGCACATTAAAGCGCAATACCATATACAAATTAGCGATAAGGCAAGAAGAAGGTTCTAAAGATTTTGAAATAGAAATTGCGGAGTGGGAAAATGAAGAAGGCGTCCTACAACCAGACTTCGGCAGTCATATCACCATCAATCAAACACAATCTGCATTGCCCAGTGATGCACAGATTGCAGAATCGAACGATGCCCTTTCCCTACCTTCCCGTTCCATAGATTTCACTTTGGCTCTCAATTGCGATGACGAGCTGGAGTTTGCCTACTGTTCACATCCCGACATTTCGGTTCAATCGGTTGGCCAGTCTGCCCCCTTTGCAGACAGAAATCAATTTGTCATTCATAAGCCGCTTCTTCCTCCGGGATATCCGCAAGAGACAGCTAAAGTTTACTTCCGCCGTAAAGGGTTGAAAGAAGTATATGAAGAAGACTGCATCACATTGACCCTGCAGGAAAACCCTATTCAAGTAGATGGCATGTCTTTTGACCGTACCAATTACACATGCGATTTCGGGTGTTATATAGATAATGAGCTGGGGCGATTTACATTACCCGAGGAGATGGAAATCGTAGCCGAGTTTGAGGATGAAGACCCTTGGATAAAAATCGAAAAACTATCTGACGGTACCAATGTATATCGCATTCTGGGTGGCTGGAAGCCTAACGATCCCAAAGCAGACGGACGTCCACAAAAAGCCCGGCTTGTTGTCCGCCGTATCGCCGACCAGCAGGAAACAGAAGGTTATACTGTGATACGCCGCAACTATGGCCTTCCGGTAACCTATCTCAATGGAATATGGTGGTGCAGATACAATGCTATCGGAAATTCCAAAGCGTTCGACGAGCAGATATTAAGCGCCAACGATCCGGCCCGCTTATCAGGAAAGACGGTACAGGAATATTTAAAGACCTGTACACAAGACGAATATCTCCAGTTGTGGAATGCAGCATACGAAGGCAACACAGGTGTTGCACTAAAAGCTGTATACCAAGACAACAGATTCACATTAAATGGCTGGCGCAGCAGCGAATCACACCATATCAATAAAGAAGATCCAAAAGCGCTGTCCCCCAATGGCTATGAAATGCCCACATTTGAAGATTACAAACAGATATTCTCCAGCTTTATCATTCCCACCAGCTGGAGCGGTTTCAATCCACAAAATGGCGGAGCGGATTATCGGAGCGAAATTATTCTGGAGAAACGTTCAGGCATACAGCTTGACGGACATGATTTAAACGAATTATGGTCATTCTCCGTGCGCAGCATCAAAGGCAATGGCGAGGAACCGCTTACTTTCTACGGTGTGGGCTGCCAATGGAACAATGACGGAATAAACAGCAACTGGATATTAATGGCATGCCATAATCCCAATGTCACCGGATGGCTTGTACGCGGCAATAATGCAAGTCTGGAACACAACGGTGCAGTTGCCAACAATACACGCATCATACGCTTCAAAAAGTCGCCCGTAGAATACATCTACGAATAAATTCTCCGCCTTTTCCACATACAGGAAGCGGATAACACGTCTCATCCCGATCAGCCCTAACCAGCTTAACCATTTGAGAATCGCGTTATCCGCTTTTCTTATGTCCGGACAGTTCCTGTATCCGTACCTTTAACCGATGTATCCGGGATCGTCAGGGTTACTGCCGTTTATCACCACTTCTTCCCAGGACTGGATCTTCAGGTCCAGGCGGGTGCCGATACCCAGTTCAGGGACAGTCATCACATCCGAACCCCACGGAACTACCGTGAGCCACAACTCGGCATGACCGCCCTGAAGCTTCATGTTCAGACGGTAGTGGTAGCCGGCCTTGAACTCCTGCCCTGCCTCACCGCCCACTTCGGCC
>ERZ779669.639-NODE-639-length-20096-cov-8.003144_pt1 | contig 20096 bp, 18 predicted proteins | sample MGYA00511372_ERZ779669 | MGnify/ENA primary metagenome ERZ779669 (study PRJEB29588, sample SAMEA1967891) | human gut metagenome | biome: human gut; feature: human-associated habitat; material: faeces | place: Denmark | collected 2008/2010 ... | reverse complement strand
ACAAGAACTATTGACACACAGCTCGCTTTGTTTTGAATTCGTCGAACTCACGTTATTTTAAACAGAAATAAGACATGCCGACTTTGAGCCTAGTACATACGCATACGCATTTTAAATATCCATCTCGCCAACTTTATCTAACTCTGTGATTATAGATTCTGTTTATATAAAGTTAATTTTATAAATTATGAGTTTCTACATATTTATATGCCGCTTCCTTGAGTTGATAAATTGGATAGCCATATTTGTCATAACGTTTAATTTCAATAAGTCCAAGCTTTAGAAGTTTTTCAAAAAAAGAATTCCATTCTATTTCTTCTCTACTATTTTTGATTTCATAATGATTTGAAACTCCTAAACCATACGTGCACCCTCCTATAAAATGGATTTGGAAAAAATCCGGATTATCTGTAGAAGTCCACGATTTTAATCGTTCTTTATCAAAGTCTGATAACTCTACATGAGAAATATTATCATTAACTCCATATTCGTTGTAAACGATGTTATTATCTATAAATTTTTCATTTATAAACAAATAAAGTTTGTTTTCTAAGATTTGTTTAAATTCACCAATATCCGTATATTCTGCATATAAAGCACTTCGTCCGATTTTCTCTTTAAACTTTTTTAAACGAGAGATTTGTTCAATATCGATATCATTAATATTAACATTATTCTTAAAAAATATCATTACAGGCTTTCCTGCTTTTAAGTGTTCTTCTATCTCTTCTACACTTCCACTTTCAGCGTTTTCCGTTGGTGTACCTAATTTGGCTCCAAATATACAAATTAATAAATCACTTTTATTTACTACTTGCTGATTAATTGCTTTTTGCGGATGAATACCAGTGCTTGGATATGTACTAATAGACCAATGTAATGGCAAAAGTACCGTTTTGTGTGTTTCGGCGTTAATACTATTCCAACCGTAAATTACATTCATTACGATATCTACTTCTTCATTTATGTCAGAAGGAGCACCTATCATTATTTTATATACATTTGCTTGAAACATACAGAATTATAATTAAATACGTTTTATATCTTGAAGAAATTTTTCTCTATGTCTACTCCAACTTCTAATAGATTCATTTTGTAATGAATAATATTGTTGTAATTGCTCATGTAATTCATCTAAAGCTATAGAACTATCTATTCTTTCTGCTATTTTGGGATTGCATAGCCATCCGATACTATCAAAATCAGCGTCAGGCAATAGGTAAAACCTAACTTTGTTATCATATGCCCATACAGCTCCCATTTCATTCAAACATATTTCGCTCTTTTTATAGTTTTTGGATATAAGCAGAATAGAATAATCTGCATTCTTTATATTTTCGTGAATATGTTTTCTAATATCCTCTCCATTCTTTATACCCATATCTTCAATAGAGGTACAAAATATATTTTCTGGCTTTAGTCCAATTCCTAATTGCAGAATGTCATCAACAAATAATTGAACAATAGGTTTGTCTTTAGAAGAATGGCTGATAAAGATTCTCTTTTGTTTACTTTCGTTTGTCAGATTATATCTTGCCTGAATTATATTTATTATAGCGATAATAGCTCCAAAATCAAAAGGATTAACACGTGAAGCTCTAACTAACCTTGGCAAATATTCTTGCATTTGCCGTGCCTCTATTGGTAAATCAAGTTTAATATTTTCAGTCAACTGTTTAAGAGCATTATACAGACTTGATAAATGCTTACATGTTGGAATCATACAATTAACACATTTCCCATCATTTATAGAACGACGAATATCTTCCACAATCTTCTGGCATTCTACAATATTCTGTTTTATTTGATTTTCCATAATATATTACTCCTTATTTATAATTTCTTTTGTTGCTTCAATTCTTTTATCTGCATATAAAACAACATCTTTTATAACCAACTTATGTACAGCTGAAATGATTTTTTCCATTACCTCAAAATCTGGTTTTCCCTCTTTTGTAGGTAGCGAAATATTTAACTCATCTGCATCACTCGCATAAAAATTATTAGAATAGTCAAATTTACCACTATGAGCAGACTTGTGTATAGCTGATGTAATGAAAATAGATGCCATTTTAGGAAGTTTTTCTGTGTGTACCACAGCAATATGATCATCTCCTCCATACATATAATTTCGATATTTAGCAGAACCAAACATATCTATTGTTGTTGTATTAGCAGAGAAAACAGTAACATTATTTCCTATAAAATCAGATATGCCTTCATTAGATTCTCCAGCAGTGACGAATGGTAAGGTACCAGGAATTCTATCTGCACTCTTCAAACGTCTTCCACGAGTAGATTTCCCGAATAAATCTTCAAGATTATACACACTCCATTTTAAATTGCTATAATTATCTAATACTAATTTATCTTCATCATTAAGTTTGTAATCTTTTAGTTTTGTCACCGATAAATATGCTTCCAGTTCTGCCAAACGCTCCTTTTCCAATTCCGCTATAAATTTATTCATAAAGTCAAAATCAACTTTATTGTTCTTTATTGGTAATAAAATTGATTCTTTCTTTATTTTTTCCCAAGAACACATATTTTCATAACCAAATTTTTTATTTAAGAAATGAAAAATCGTTGATAAGAATAGTCCTTGATTATCATTAATTGATATTTTAGGAGTTAAAGAAAAAACTCTGGCATGAGTTACCATTTTATATTCATGTTGACGGAAAAAAACATTTCCAAACATATCAATAGTAAACGTTCCACGATTAAAAATTTTAGCACCTATATCTGATTTTCCTAAGATACCATAATTACTTAGTCCTGCTGTTACAACAAAACATCCTTTATTATTTATATGATTTTTTTGTATGTCAAAGTCACCAGTAGAACTATCAAACAAATCTTCTAACACAAACTCTCCCCACTCAACCTCTTGCAGCATCTTATTGAGTGGGGCATCTATTTTCCCAAGCCGTTCTCCTCTGTATAATTTTGTTTTTTGAGTAGATTTGATACTTCCCAAGCAAGATAATCGCTTACAGTTTTCTTAAAATCCTGTAAAGTAGGTTTCGTATCAATTGGAGCTGCTTGATTCCAGTCCTTACCGCTTTCAGGGTCTATCGTACCTTCGTAATATTCTTTTTCTGTAAAATAATGAAGTTTGCTCTTCCCAAATCTAACGAGGTTTACTACTTCTTCATAACGTTCCTTTGCATGATCTGTGTCACGCAAATTACAACTTGCTTTTTTCCTGTTTGTGCGTGTATAACCGTCATTTGAGAAGTCGATGAACTTAACGATGTCGTCTTTTTTATGCGCTTCGTTTACACGGAAAACATAAACATAGGTTTGAACACTTGACTTCCCAATAAACAAATCTATCGGCATCTTTATGCTTGCCAAAAGGGTATTTCTTTTTAATATTCTTTTATTGTAATCTATAGCTTTTCCTGAACCAGCTGAACCTTGTATAATGATTGCAGCATAACCTCTGTTCATCATACTAAGAGCTTTTTCTACAAAGTTCATTCCATTGCCGTTTGCTGAATATGGTGGATTGAGCACAAAAGCATCAGCAGGAAACTTATCTTGCTTATCACTATATCCATAGTTTCCGTCAAAATCTTTAAGAGAATCTTCATTTAGAATATTAGAACTGCCATCTCCCATCAAAATCATATTCAGGATAGCAAGCATGTACACACTTGGAAGCAATTCTACACCTAATAATTGTTTTGCTTTTATCGTTATTTCTTTTTTCGCTAATTCTTCTGGAGATGTAATACTATTTTTTGCATCGATTAGCATTTCATTCATTGCAGCAACTAATAATCCTGCTGAACCAGTTGCAAAATCCCAAACATAAGAGTCTTTATTTACACGTGCCAATTTGACTAACAATCTGGCTACATAGGAAGGTGTAAGCACTACATCGTTAAGCTTGTCTTGTGAAAAACCAAGCCAACTATACATTTCATTAAAAAGTTTGCCCGTGAAATCAGTCGTAAGACCAATTTTATAATATATCCCTAAATCATCAATAATTTTGGTGAAGACTCTTTTTAGCTGGCTCTCACCATTTTCTACTTTATTGATATTGTCTGTAGTAAGAGTATTTTCAAGAGTCCTTATGATAAGTTGTTTCTTACCTTCCGGCAAGTTTCTTTCATCCAAGAACGCTTTTATTTTTCTTACTATTATGTCTCCATCTGTATTACCTTTCTCAGAAGAAGACTTTAAATCAGACTTTTCAAGAGGAGTCACTTTACCAGGTATTCCCAAAGTCGCAATAATAGAAGCTGCAACAAGATATATGCGATCATTTTCGCCCAATCCTTTTTCATTCTGATAAATATCATTATTCAATCGAGTTAAACTAATTGATATTTCTCTTTCCCGTTGCTCTTTTATTTTGTCTATTTCTTCTTGGGTAAGATTTAGAGACTCGACGGTTTCAATAAAGGCATCAAAATTTTTAGGTGCTAAAAATGACAAGTCAGAATAGTCTCCGACCTTTTGCCCCATTCCAAAATTGCTTTTGGAAACATAGTATACGCCTATCTCATGTTGTAATTTGCCAAACTCATCTTTATATCCGGTTACACCAATAGCTATAATATCTGTAAAATTTGTTAGATGTAGAATGGCGTTTGCGTAGTGTACGGCACCATTAACTGCATACGAATTTATATTTTTGAATAACCATTCATTTTTTTTATTTTTATTTTCTACATACCCATTAGCATCAAGTTTTACAAGACGATCTTTGTAACCTTTATATTCTATTAAGATAGGATAATCTTTAAGTTTCTTGTCTCGCAAGAGTAGTTTTGCATCAGGGCGGTTTGCTCCACTTCCACCGTTCTTAGTGAAATAATCAGCAAGTGCTTTATCTATTTCTGGATTAAGAAATTCTTGCTCTAATTTATAATTTAATTTATATGATTTAAGCCATCCGTTTGCAAGATCAGCTATATTAGGTTCTACTGATTGCACAATTTTCTTAGCCATATTATTTTTTCTTTATTATAATCTAATTATTTACATTTAAATTGCAGTAATATTGATATATTATACAAATATAGCTATTAAATAGAAGAAATGCAATTTTGTAATAATCAATATTCAAAGTATATTCTAAAATAGTCATCATTCTTTTGTTTTTACAATAATAATGTGAGTTCTACGAATTCACATTATCATAAAACCGGCGCACTCTTTCAATACCTTTTCATGCTTTTAAATCAGCGTTTTTAGAGAAAACGCGGAAGACAACTTACAATTTTTCTTGACTAAATTTTGACAAAATATTTTCGCAAAAGAGATGTGAAGGGATGTTAAATAGGATGTGATAGAGGCCGGTTCGGGCTGTAATGTCTTTTGATATACCCTATAACGTAGTCCGGAAGAATACATTTTGTGTTCTGATAATGCCCATTTCGTGATGCGATTAAGCCTATATTAGGGTGCGATATGGTGCTTTTCGGCCTCTGAAATGGGGCATTTCGCAAGGTGAAATGGTGCTTTTTGCAAAGCGGGGGAATGGTCCTTGAGCATAAAGTATTGCTATTCAATGAATTACGTAAAGTGCTCATAATTCGCGTATTTGCGGTCGAGGGAGAGTCTGTTCGCAAATACGCGCTTATTTTTTTGGGTATAGTGGGAAACTGAGACGGGATAAGCGAAATGTGGTTATAATTTGAAAGTGGGGCAGATTGGGGTCATTCGGGAAGAAGAGGATGACGTTTATTAGGGAGCGGAAACGTAGTCAGTCTATTGGAATTAGACTCAGTGGGGGGCTACTGAGGAAAAACAGTGTTTTACTGCTTTGTTGTTGAACAAACTTTATACTATTATTGGGATTATAAAGGAGGGAAGTCGGCAGGGACAAATTCGGGGGAACAAGGTTTATATGATTTATTGTTGCGCTTGTTTTTCGATATCTTTTCATAAGACAGGAGGCGGCTCGGCAATAGCAAATCTGAAAAAACTTCGTTTCTTTATTTTGTCATTACACTCGCCTTTTGCTATCTTTTAAGAAGATAGGATGCGGCTCGGCAATGCCAAATTCTGAAAAACGTAGTTTCTCAAATTTGCTATTACACTCGCCTTTCGCTATCTTTTAAGAAGATAGGAGGCGGCTCGGCAATAGCAAATCTGTAAAAACTTCGTTTTTCCATTTGCTATTGCACTCGCCTTTCACTATCTTTGTACCACAACAAAATTAATCTTACGACTATGAAAACGGAATTCGAGAAGATGAGGAGCGGGGAGATGTACCGCTTCGACAGGGGCGAGATATACGAGAGTCTGGTGCATGCCAAGCAGTTGTGCGCGCGCCTGCAGACCATGACGATAAACGATGACGACTACCGAAGCGTCATAGAGGAGCTCATACCGGGCATACCTGAATCATCGTGTGCCCGCCGTTCCACTGCGACCACGGCAACGGCATAGTAATCGGGCGCAACGTATTCATAAACTATAACTGCGTGATGCTCGACGGCGGGTGGATACGCATCGGCGACAACGTGAAGATAGGACCGGCGTGTCAGTTATATACTCCCCACCACCCCATTGACTACGTGGAACGGCGCGAGGAGAAAGAGACGGCCTACCCCATCACCATCGGCGAAGACACTTGGTTGGGCGGCGGTTGCATAGTTTGTCCGGGCGTGACAATAGGCAAGCGCTGCATAATAGGGGCAGGTTCGGTGGTTGTGCACGACATTCCGGACGACTCGCTTGCCGTGGGCAATCCTGCCGTAGTGAAACGCAGCCTTAAATGAACAGGGCGCGGACGCATCCGGGACATTGGTGTGCGTCTGCGCCCTGTGACTTTCAGAGCGGTGAGCAGGCATCCTCAAGCCAGCGACACTCGTCGGGTTGGAGATGCGGAGCCAGCTTTTCGTAAACACGGCGGTGGTAATCGTCGAGCCACGCCCGTTCCTCGTCTGTAAGCATAGATGCTATTATCGGCGTCTTGTCTATAGGGCAGAGCGTGAGCGGTTCGAACTCAAGGAAACGTCCGAACTCCGTCTCCATATAGTCTTTCACCATCAGCATGTTCTCAGTCCTCACGCCGAAGCGTCCCGACAGATAGAGTCCGGGCTCGTCGGTAACGGTCATGCCTGGCACGAGCGGTGCCGGACGCCACTCCATGCGTATCTGGTGCGGGCCTTCGTGCACGTTGAGATAGGAGCCCACGCCGTGGCCCGTGCCGTGCAGATAGTTCATGCCCTCGCGCCACATGGCCATTCGTGCGGCGGCGTCGAGCTGAGTGCCTGACGCTCCGTATGGGAACTTCATGTTCTGCAACTGCAGGTGTCCCTTCAGCACGAGCGTATATACACGCCGCTGCTCGTTGGTCACCGGTCCGAGAGCTATGGTGCGCGTTATGTCCGTAGTGCCGTCGGCATAGTGGGCACCGCTGTCTATGAGTATCAGACCCTCGGGCCTCAACATGGCGTCGCTCGCCGGAGTGGCCTCATAATGCACTATCGCGCCATGCTCCTGATAGCCGGCTATGGTGTCGAACGACAGGTCTCTGTACATCGGGTCGGCGGCGCGCAGCTCGCGCAAGTGCTCGCTGACGGTGATCTCTGTCTGTCCGCCACGCTCCACGGCAGGCTTCAGCCACATGAGGAACCGCACCAGAGCCACGCCGTCGCGGATCATTGAGCGGCGGAAGCCTTCGGTCTCGGCGGCGTTCTTAACGGCCTTCATTGTCGGCACGGGCGACGAGTGTCTTATCACGTTGTGCGCCGTGGCCACCTTATAAAGCGTATAATTGGTCTCGTCGGGGTCTATCAGGATGTTGTATTCGGGATATTTCTTCAGTCCGCGCGCCACATTGGCGTAGTCGTCAATCGTCACACCGTCGGCCTTCAACTCACCGACAATCTGCTGCGAGAGTTTCTTACGGTTGATGAACAGCGTTGCCCTGTCCTGCGCTATGAGCAGATAGCTCACAAACACCGGGTTGCAGTGAACGTCGGTTCCGCGCAGGTTGAGTGTCCAGGCGATGTCGTCGAGTGCCGACATGAGCATTCCGTCGGCATGCACCTCGCGCAGCGCGGCACGTATGCGGCGAAGCTTGTCGGCGCGGGTCTCGCCCGCATACCTTATGTCGTGCACGCAAACCTCACCCTCAGGCACAGCCGGACGGTCGGTCCATATCTCCTCAAGAACATCGAGATTGGTGCGCACGGTTATTCCTCCCGCCCTGCGCAGGTCGGCTATGAGAGCCTCAGCCATTGTCGTACTGCAGCTCATGCCGTCGATGCCTATCTCTGTCGATGCCGAGCCTTGCAGCTGCGAGGCAATCCAGCGGGCTGGTGTGGGCGTGCCCTCCACCTTTTCTTTCATAAGTACGAACTCAGTATTGCGCAACTGTTCTTCGGCTGCCAGGAAATAGCGCGAGTCGGTCCACAGCGCGGCGGCGTCCATAGTGACCACCGCAAGTCCCGCCGAGCCGTCGAAACCCGATATCCATTTGCGTCCCTCCCAGCGCGACGGCACATACTCACTGCCGTGCGGGTCGGTGCTCGGAAACACGAAAGCAGCGAGGTGTTCGCGCATCATCACCTCACGCAGGCGTCCGAGTCTTTCTTCTATGACGTTTTCCATAAATTGCTGTTATTGGTTTAGTGTTATTGCAAACTTACAAAATTTATTCCTATTAACGGCCTACACATTATATATTTTAACGCGCGCGAAGATTTCATACCGTCCCATCCGGCCGGCGGCATCATGCTCAGGACATCATCATTGAATCCGCAGCGCAGCACGTAAAAGGCATTTTCGGCATCTTTTCGGCTCAGGATGAATGATTTATCGGGAAAAATCACTATCTTTGAAACCACAGATATAATTTTCCCTATATACTGTACGATACACAAAATATTTCATACGTGTAGCCCTGAACCTGCATTATGCTTATCTTAATTGAACTATTACACATAACACCACAATTAATAACATCTATCATGGACATTAAGAAAACCAGACAACTTATGTTGTCCGCTACTGCCGCACTGCCGGTGGTGGCTGCCGCACAGGCCGAGGACCAACGACCGAACATCATGATAATCATGGTGGACGACATGGGATACTCTGATCTCGGATGCTTCGGCGGCGAGATAAACACGCCCAACATCGACGCGCTCGCAAGCAACGGTATGCGCTTCACACAGTTTTTCAACGCCGGACGAAGCTGTCCGTCGAGGGCCGCACTGATGACCGGACTATACGCCCAGCAGGCGGGCATCATGGGAATGGGACAGAGTCTGAACAACGAATGTGTCACCATACCCGAAGTTCTCAAGACTGCAGGCTATCACACGGCAATGAGCGGCAAGTGGCATCTGTCTCTCACGCAGGGCATAGGCAACAATGCCGACCAGATGGCGTGGCTGTCGCATCAGAACACATTCGACAACCGACCGTTCGCTCCGGTGGAGACCTATCCGTGCAACCGCGGATTCGACGAGCATTGGGGCACGATATGGGGCGTAGTAAACCACTTCGACCCGTTCTCGCTCGTGCACAACGAGGAACCGATATACACCGACGCGATTCCGTCGGACTTCTATTCCACCGACTTCATAACCGACAAGACAATAGACATGCTCGACGACCTGAAATCGGAGGATGAGCCTTTCTTCATGTACGTGGCATACAATGCGCCGCACTGGCCGTTGCACGCCAAGCCTGAGGACATAGCAAAATACAAGGGCATGTATGACGAAGGATGGGACGTGCTGCGCGAGAAACGCTACGCACGCATGGTGGAACTCGGACTGATAAGTCCCGGACAGACGCCTGTATCGCGCAACGAGTCGGGACGACTTTGGGAGAACGAGACCGACAAGGAGTTAGAGGCGGCCAACATGGAGGTGCATGCGGCCATGATAGACTGTGTGGACCAGGGTGTGGGACGCATAATACAGAAACTCAAGGACACAGGTGAATATGACAACACCATCATCATATTCTCATCAGACAACGGCGCTTCGTCGGAGAATTACAGCATAGGCGAGTTCGACAGACACGACCGGACACGCGACGGACAGATGGTGACCCACAACTCGAGAACACCGGGCGACGAGCTGTCGTACAACTATCTCGGCACGGGATGGGCAGGAGCCATCAACACACCGTTCCGCTACTGGAAGGCGGAATCGTTCCACGGAGGCATCGCCGCCCCGACCATCGTGCACTGGCCGGCAGGAATGAAGAGCGGACGCGGCACGATAGTGGACGAGCCTTGTCACTTCATCGACATCATGCCGACTTGCATCTCGCTTGCAGGCGCCGAATATCCTACGACATACAAGGGCCACAACATTCATCCGCTCGCAGCCGAGGGCCGCAGTCTGCTGCCTCTGATAAGCGGCGAGGGAGAATGGAACGGCGAGCGCACGCTGTTCTGGGAGCACGAGAACGGACGCGCCGTACGTGTAGGCAACTGGAAGATGACATCGCTGCGCAACGGCGGATGGCAGCTGTTCGACCTGTCAACAGACTATTCGGAAACGGACAACGTGGCGGCCGAGCATCCTGACAAGGTGAGAGAACTGAAGACGCTGTGGAACAACTGGGCTAAAAGCGTGGGACTGACCGTCGAGGAAGACATGCCCGACACGGAGAAAGAACTGCTGTTCTACTACCCGTTCGACGGTGACCTGAAAGACAAATCGCCGAACGACTACGCGCTCACCTCAAACGGACACAGCTTCGACGAAGGCAAGTTCGGGCAGGCTCTGTCGCTCAACGGCAATGCTCAGTATCTGGATTTCAACACCACCGGGACCGTAGATACAAAGAATACGCAATATACCATATGCGCATGGATATACGATGAAGAGACTGCCGTGCCTACGTCAGGTACTGTGGAGAACGGCAATTACTTCCGCGATGAGATTCTGCTTGCGCAAAAAGACAACAGCGGAACGGGCCGAATATTGCTCTATACGCGCCTTGAAACACCCACGGCAGGCGGCGACACAAGATACTTCTTCAACAATTTTCTCGGCAACCGGCACAATCCGGCATCCGACGGTTCGTTCAAACGGGGTGTATGGCAGCACGTAGCAATAGTGTGTAATCCGGCAGACCGCACCGTGACTTACTACATCAACGGCGAGCGCGACCTCACTGTCTCAACCAATGCGTTCGAAGCCTGCAAGGGCGGTTTCCGCATAGGCGGACACAAAAACAACAAAGACTACTGGCACGGAAAGATAGATGAGCTGTACTTCTTCAAAGGTCTGCTGTCAGCAGAAGAGATTCGTGACGTACGCGACAACGCATATCTCACCGACGGTATAGACAAGGCCGAGGCGTCAGACAGCCGTGTTGTTTTCGACAACAGCACACGCACGCTCCGCACACTCGACGGAAGCACGATGAAAAACGTGACACTCCACTCGCCAGCGGGGCAAAAATTAATTGATATTACAGACAGATCACGCATCTCGCTCAAGGATTTCCCAAAAGGAATATACATTGCGAACGTCTCTGATTATAACGGAGGCAATCTGTCATTAAAAATCACACTTTAGTCTGTCAGAACTGCTCCGACGCAGTAAAATACAAGCATTGAAAGGCGAAATTTTCTTTATCGCCTTTCAATTTTCCCTCTATCTGCATTCATATTTTATTATCATAAAAGTAAATAACAATATAATTCCTGCGCAATTTAGAACAGTAAAAAGCACGAAACGGAGTCTTTCGGCGTGAAAATGTATTATTTTTAAGACATAGATTGAACTATTCTTCTAATTTAAGACCCAAAAGTTAAATACTGAATGAATTATTCTGTTATCATAAAAATGGTATTTTTCAATAGCCGCTATCGATTTTTCCGTTAGCAAGATATTCCACACCCTTTGTCAAAGTCATACCTTTGCGACGTCTTAAAAAAATTATGACTATGAATGTTTATATTATCACATGGGCTGTAATCGTAGGATTTCTGATCCTGACATTTGTTTTCAGAATTATCGAAAACTTCCGCAAGGAATGTAACGACAAAGAGCATAATCCTCATTTTTTCGAAATAAGCAAGGAAGACGAACTGTTCTATTGCCCGGGCGACGAAAATCTTATAGATGAACCTGAATACATGTAATCAGCAGGCAGACGCAAACAGTCTGCCTACCACCAAGGAAGTCTGCATGTTTCTTTCCGATTATGCAGCATGGCTTATGGGTTGCGGTGCCACTTGTGCACGCATAGAGAAAAACATACGCCGCATGTCGGAAGCATTCGGAAAAGAGTCGGACATGGCAGTAATGCCTGCACACATCCACTTGTCTGTATGGAACAAGGAGCACACCGATTCATACAGCAACATCAAAAGAATCCACAAGTGTGGCATCAGTTTCAACATCAACACCAAACTGAGCAAACTCAGCTGGGATGTTGCGGACGGACGCGCCGACTTCAAGCAAGCATGCAGCAAGTTTGAAGAAATCACCAAGACCAAACCGGAGAATCAACGGATGGTCCTTCTGTTGGCCTCACTGGCCAACGCTGCCTTCTGCCGCCTGTTCGGAGGCGACGCAGCAGCCATGCTCATTGTCTTTATCGCCACACTTGCAGGCTACAGACTCAAACAGATAATGCTAAGTGAGAAACTTGATACACGCCTCACTTTCTTCTGTTCTGCATTTTTTTCTTCTGTAATATGCACCGGAAGCCACATCTTCGGATGGGGAAACACACCTGAGATAGCAGTCGGAACAAGCGTGCTCTATCTTATTCCAGGTATTCCGTACATCAATTCGGTCAGCGATATGCTTGACGGTCACTACATCTGCATGTTCGGCAGACTGACCGACGCCATTGTTCTCACAGCATCACTCTCGGCAGGCTTATGCGCCGGAATGTTGCTCATGAATCTCAGCCTATTCTGATCTCGGACATGACATTATGTTGCCAAACGGACAAAAGGCAACATATGTCTATATATTTTTTTAACAGAAAACTTCAAAATAAAGTATTATGCTTTTGCAAATATTGCAGGACGGATTCTTCGCAGCAATCGCTGCCATTGGTTTCTCAAGCATCAGCAACCCGCCCCACCGCACTTATCTGTATTGCGCCATCACGGCTGCAATAGGCCATTCAGTGAGATTCATCCTCATGAATAACGGTCTGTTCCAGACACACATCATATTGGCAAGCACCATCGCCGCCTTTGTCATCGGCTTTGTTGCCGTATATTTCACACGGTTCACCAAGAGTCCGGCAGAGACTTGCTTCTTCCCGGCACTCCTGCCTATGATTCCCGGAATGTATGCTTACCACACAATCGAGGCTTTGGTGATGTGTCTTTATCACAGCGATGAGCCTGTGTTCAACCATTATCTGTATCTGTTGACATACAACGGATTCACGTGTTCGTTCATAATTATCGGCATGGTGGTCGGTGCTACGATACCGGTCTTCCTGCTAAAAAAGATATCTTTTCAAGCAACAAGGTGATAAATATTGTATCTTTGCATACATAACACATCACCACGTGACTCAATCACGCAAGCAAAAAAGGAAAAACTATGGAACTCAGACAGCTGAAATACTTCGTCAAGGCAGCCGAAACGCTCAACTTCTCTGAAGCTGCGAAGGCTCTGTTCATAACACAAAGCACACTCTCACAGCAGATAAGACAGCTCGAGCAGGAGATGAACGCGCAACTGTTCATGCGCAACAGCCACAACGTGAGCCTCACGGAAGCCGGCGAAGAACTGCTGCCCTACGCACGCAACACGCTCCACTCTGCCGACACTTGCCTTGAGCGCATACACGATCTGCAGCACATGCTTACCGGAACGCTCAACATCGGAGTGACATTCACGTTCAGTCCGATTCTCACCGAGACGCTCATGACTTTCATGAAACAGTATCCGCAGGTGAAGCTTAACATCTGTTATGAGCCCATGACCAACCTTATGGAGAAGCTCGGACACCGCGAACTCGACTTCGTCCTGGCGTTCAAACCGACAACCCACTACGATGAGATAGAGTCGCACGTGCTCTTCGGCAACCATCTCGCAGCCGTCGTGCAGGACAATCATCCGCTGGCACAACACGACATGGTGACTCTCGACGAGCTGACACACTACGACATAGCTCTGCCTTCGAAGGGTCTGCAGGCCCGCAACGCCTTCGACAGACTGTCGTCCGGATTCCAGGACAAGCTGAAAGTGCGCATCGAGCTGAACGAGGTGAACATTCTGCTCAAGCTGATACGCCAAAGTCAGATGGTGACCATACTCTCCGAAGCCACCATACACAACGAACAGGGCGTAAAAGCCGTGTCGCTCGACATGCCAGGAAACGGAATGGAAGGCTGCGTACACGTGCTGAAGAATGTCTATAGAAAACGCTCCGCGCTTGAGTTCATGCGTCTGTTGAGCGAGTCGAACGCCATACGCGAACGACTGCGCGACTGGCTCTAAGCCTGTACATATAAGGAATAAACCAAAATTCATACATAACCAGTCAACCTCAAAGAGGTTGTTAATGCGCCATCCACACTGTGAATGGCGCGTTTTTTGTTAAAAAATCTTATATATTCAAATATATAGAGTTACAACTTAACGAATAAGTTGTTAACTTTGCTGCCGTAAAAAGAATACACCTATCATAAGATTATGAAAATGAATTTATCAAGGATAACGATTCTTTACGCAAATAAAATACATCGTTTCCACCATTGGGGTGTCGCTGCCATAATTTGATTGGCGGCCTCAACGGCATTTTCATAATTCATTACTATTTTTTCCATTCATTTTATTTCATCGTATGAGCAAAAGATTTTGTCTCATAGCATCGCTATGTGCCATGCTATGCGGACACGGGCTGTATGCCCAGGACAACAACCGTCGCATGCTCGGGATTGACGAAATGTTCCGGCTTGCCGACGAAAACAGCAGCAGTATAAAATCGTACAGCACAGGAAAGGATGCCGCAGCAATGGCTCTGAAGAGCGCCAAGGCACAGCGGCTGCCCGACATAAACGCATCGTTGTCGGCAAGCTACCTCGGTGACGGAAACCTGTGGGACCGCGACTTCAGTAACGGACAGACCATATCGATGCCTCACTTCGGCAACAACTTCGCCCTGCAAGCATCGATGACCGTCTATGCCGGCGGCGCGATAAACAGTGGAATAGCTCTCGCCGAGCTCGGAGAACAGATGGCTACGCTCGACTGGCAGAAGAACCGACAGGACATACGTTTCCTTTTGACAGGTTATTATCTGAACCTCTTCAAGCTGAACAACCAGGCTGAGGTTCTTGAAAAGAACATCGAACTGACAAAACTCGTGATAAAGAACATGGTGGCTCGTCGCAAACAGGGTTCGGCTCTGAAGAACGATATCACCAGATATGAGCTGCAACTCGAGAACCAGAAGCTGCAACTGACCAAGGTGAACGACGCGAAGAAGATAATGAATCATCAGCTCGTCACCACACTCCACCTGCCGGGAGGCACCGAGATAGTGCCCGACACCACCCTGCTCGCAAACAACGTCGTGGCAGGCAACGAGGACGAATGGCAGCAGAAAGCCTCAACATCGAACCTGTCGCTGCAACAGAGTGGACTGAACGTGGAGATGAGCCGCCAGAAAGAGAAGCTCGAGCGCTCAGAACTGCTTCCGAAAATAGCAATCATTGCCGAGGAACATCTCGACGGCCCTATAACTATCGAGGTGCCGGTGCTCGACAACAACTTCAACTACTGGTTCGTGGGAGTGGGCGTAAAATACAACATCTCGTCGCTCTTCAAGAGCAACAAGAAGGTGAAACAGGCACGTCTGCAGACACGCCGCGCCATGGAAGAGCAGACCTTGGCACACGAACAGGTGGAGAACGCCGTGCAGGCGGCATACACCGACTACCTGACATCGTTCACAGAACTGCAGACCCAGACCAAGAAAACCGAGCTGGCAAACCAGAACTACAAAGTGACAGACAACCGCTACCGCAACGACCTGGCGCTGCTCACCGACATGCTCGACGCCAGCAACACCAAACTTGACGCCGAACTCGGACTCGTCAACGCACGCATAGACGTGATTTACAATTATTACAAAATGAAATATTTAACCCACACCCTTTAAAACAGAAAGATTATGATAGCAAGAAGAACCAGAAGAATGATTTATAACATTCTCATACTTTGTTTTCTCGTAGGCGGACTTGTCTATGTATGCTCACGTTTCATTCACCTCGGAAACGTGGAATATACCGACAACGCGCAGGTGAGACAGCACATCACACCGGTCAACACCCGCGTACAGGGATTCATAAAGAAAATATGTTTTGAGGAGTTCCAGCCGGTGAAGAAAGGCGACACGCTCCTGATAATAGAGGACGCTGAGTTCAAGCTGCGTGTGGCACAGGCCGAGGCCGACCTCAGCAACGCCCTAGCCGGACGCTCGGTAACCACTGCAGGCATAGAGACGACGCAGAGCAACATAGGCGTGAGCGACGCAAGCATAGAGGAAGTGAAGGTAACTATGGAGAACGCACGCCGCGAACTGCAACGCTACGAGAAGCTTCTGAAGGAAGATGCTGTAACCCGTCAGCAGTATGACAACATAAAAACAGCCTACGAGGCAGCCAAGGCACGCTACCAGCAGGCTTCACGCGCAAAACGAAGCACATCGCTCGTGAAGAACGAACAGACTCACCGACTCGGACAGAACGAGGCTGCTGTGAAACTGGCAAAGGCTAACCTCGACCTGGCACGCCTCAACCTATCATACACCGTCATCACCGCCACATGCGACGGAATAACCGGACGCAAGAACATACACGAGGGTCAGCTCGTACAACCGGGCCAGGCAATGGTAGACATAGTTGACGGCACCGACCTCTGGGTGGTCGCAAACTACCGCGAGACACAGCTGCCAAACATACACGAGGGCGCAGGGGTGACCATGACCGCCGACGCAGTGCCGGGCGTGAAATACAAAGGCGTGGTGGAATCCATATCCGACGCCACCGGAGCAGCCTTCTCGCTCATACCTCAAGACAACGCCACCGGAAACTTCGTCAAGGTGGAACAGCGCATACCGGTGCGCATCCGACTCAAAGGCAACAGCAAGGCAGATATGAAGAAACTGCGTGCCGGATTCAACGTGGAATGTAAAGTGAAATACTGATCATGGGTGCACCTGTACTAAACGGGCCGTTCACCATGCCCATGTTCCGCAGCTTCGTGCCGAAGAAGATGCAGCCGTGGATATACGTGGTGTTCGCCTTCATGTTCCAGATTTCGGGAGGCGTCTATCTTGGAGCGCTCAACGAGATGGTGGGTGGCCACTCGCTTCTGCGCGAGGATCTGCAGATGTGTCTGTACTCAAACCTCGCGGGCATGGCCATCTTCTTTCCGGTGCTCTTCCGAATGAAGTTCCGCTTCACCAACAAGACCCTGCTCACCGCCTCGGCGCTCGGCATACTCGTGTGCAACCTGGTGGCTCCCTACATCACCTTCCTGCCGCTGCTCTGGGCAATATGCTTCATTGAGGGCATCTGCAAGATAGAAGGCACCTTCGAGTGTATGTCCACCATACAGCTATGGATGACCCCGAAGCGCGATTTCACGGTGTTCTTCCCTATGCTGCACATCGTGATTCTCGGCAGCATGCAGCTGTCCGACCTTATCACCACCGGCCTGATGTATTATTATCACTGGACCTACATGCATCTCTTCACAGCCGCCATGATGTTCATCATGCTCATCGTGCTAACCTGCTGCGTGCGTCACTTCCGTTTCATGCGCAAGTTCCCGCTCTTCGGCATCGACTGGCTCGGAGGCGCTCTGTGGGCAGCACTGCTGCTCGAGGTGGCAGCCCTGTTCGACTACGGCGAGTATCTCGACTGGTGGAACAGTCCAGTCACATGGCAGCTCACAATCGTCATCATAGCCAATCTTGGCTTCTGCATCTGGCGTATGCTCACCATCCGCCATCCGTACTACGATCCCAAGATATGGAGCTACCGCCACTACATACCTCTGCTGTGCCTCATCACTCTCGTGGAGATAATCCTCGGCACCGAGCATGTAGTTGAAGAGATGTTCTATGACGGCGTGATGCACTACGAGGCAATGGTGAGCACATCGCTCGACTGGTATGCCATAGCCGGCATACTGGCAGGATGTCTGTTCGCATACTGGTGGATGCACATCAGACGCTACAACTATCTGCGCCTAATCATCATAGGCATGATTGCCCTGACTGCATATCTCGTGGGATTCTATTTCACCGTCTCGTCCGAGATACACATCACACAGCTCGCCCCGATGATCATCTGCCGCTCGTTCGCCTACGCCATACTCAGCGCCACGTTCATGGTCTGTCTGGAGGAGATGATGACCTTCCAGCACTTCTTCCAGGGCCTCAGCGTGTTCAACATGCTCCACATGATTGTGGGAGGAGTGATAGGCGGAGCCATCTACTCGCGCATGATGAACTACTACGTGCCCGACAACCTGGCACGCTACGGCGCTTCTGTGGATAGCGTGGCGGTGAGCCGCAACCACATCGACCTGGCATCGTTCATGCAACAGTTCACCACTCAGGTCATGGAGATAAGCATCAAGCAGATATACGGATGGGTGATTTATCTCTGCGCGGGCCTGTTGCTGCTCTTCCTGCTCTACGACACACCTGTCAGACGCAACCTGAAGCTGATGCCATACTGGAAATCGTTTGCCGGAGAAGTGAAGCAAGGCATATGGCGGATGCGCAACAGAAAGATATGAAAAAGGCGTGCGCGATATGCGTCATTTTACTGTCAGACTGCATAAATATACAGTTTTGACAGTAAAATATTTTGACAAAAAAAATTCGTAAAATAGAAACGGAGAGGTGGGTATAAATGTATAAAAGTTGTATATGGTTACATTCCGGAAGCCACAAAAAACTGGCGGTGCTGCGATAAAGCCTATTTCGGACTCTGAAAAGCACCATATCAGCCCCCGAAATGATGCATTTCACACCTCAATAAAGCCCGTTTCATACTACAATAAAGCCCGTTTCGCACGTCGGAGCGGGCTTTATTTTTATCCGGTTTTACTTAAAACGTTGTATGCCAACGGTTTATGCAAACCCTCCAAAACTCGCATATTTGCGGCCGGAATCACTGTCGGACGAAAATATCGCCGTATTTTCGAGTTATGCCGGATATTTATTCATTTCTCCGTCACACATCCTGTATATTTATACACATCCTGCCCCGTGCTTCCATACACGCGCCACCGCACACAGACACGGCCTTCACATCCGCACCGCGAGCCGCAATCCGCTGCCCTGCACATACGTCGTCAGCAGATGCCGACCCCTCCGCCCGTGTGTACTTACGCACGCGCCACCTCTTTTTAAGAATAAACAACAATTAAAAAACAAAATAAATACAGCAAATAGTACAAAATTTATTATCTTTGCACGTAGTTAAACCGGAGCCCCCCGGCCAGCCCTCATAAGGCAGACAAGGGCACGGCTCACCTGTAAACAACAACTTTACAAACATAAATAATATTTTTTTATTATGGCATTTTTAACTAATGAGAAACTTACAATCGTCGGCGCAGCCGGTATGATTGGTTCAAACATGGTTCAGACTGCTTTGACAATGGGTCTGACAAGTGATATTTGTCTTTACGACGTCTTCTCTCCGGAAGGTGTTGCTGAGGAAATGCGCCAGAGCGGTTTCGGCGATGTTAAAATCACAGCAACAACAGATGCCAAGGAAGCATTCACAAATGCAAAATACATCATTTCTTCAGGTGGTGCACCACGTAAGGCTGGTATGACACGTGAAGACCTGCTCAAAGGCAACTGCGAGATAGCAGAAGGTCTCGGAAAGAACATCAAAGAATATTGCCCGGACGTTAAACACGTCGTTATTATCTTCAACCCGGCTGACCTCACAGGTCTTGTAACACTGCTCTACTCTGGTTTGAAACCATCACAGGTTACAACACTTGCCGCCCTCGACTCTACACGTCTGCAGAGCGCACTGGCCAAGAAGTTCAACGTAATGCAGAGCGAAGTTAAAGGTTGCGCTACATACGGCGGACACGGCGAGCAGATGGCTGTATTCGGTTCACACGTAACAA